>OIXX01000045.1_pt1 | contig 96507 bp, 102 predicted proteins | sample 1588161 | NCBI WGS metagenome assembly OIXX01 (sample SAMN03283274) | human gut metagenome | biome: human-associated habitat; material: feces | host: Homo sapiens | place: Peru | collected 2012 | reverse complement strand
ACGCCCCAGACGGTCGATGCTCTTGATATAGAGCAGATCGTCTTTTTTCAGTTTTCGTACCATTTTCCGGTACTGAGGGCGCTCAAAATCCTTGCCGGACTGCTTATCAATAAACAGATTTTTCTCCGGGATAGATAGCTCTTTCAGGGCAAGAATCTGCCTGTCCTCATTCTGTTCTCTGGTGCTGACACGGATATAGCCATACAAATTTCCCATTGCTTTTCCCTCCCTTCTTCCGACCCGAGAAAACAGCTCCCAAATCAGACAATTTCTCACCTTCTATGGTACTGGGTAGTTGATGCTCCTGAATAAACAGACTGTGAAAATGCTGGGTGCAGACCCGGCATCTTGCTGATTTTAATCAACCGGCCACTACGCACCATAGGAAACCCCGGTGTGTGTACCAGCTCATAGGCGCTGGGTCTGGAAATCCCCATGATATGCTGAATATCCGTAATATCCAAAATCAGGGGCAGAGCGTCATAGTCGTTCCACTTCGTTTTTTCTTTCATATCGGTGCGCTCGCCCTCCGCTTTAGGAGAGGTCGTGGCGGTTTATCTCGGTTCAGACGGTCATTCAGTTGTCAAAGTACATGATGGAACGAAATTACCATCTGATGCCATCATATCGCCACAAACTTGACAAAACAATAGCTTTGCAGCACCATGAGTGTAACGGATATAACTGAATTATAAAATTACCATAAGGCAAGATGAGGAAATTGTATGGACTTTGAATTTGTGCGGCACGAACCGCTTTATGACCGTATTCTGATTGGAGAAGAACTGCAAATACGGTAATGAGTGCCAGAACTGGCGAAACAAAATCAATAAGGCAAAGAAACCCCCCGTTTTTCCTGCCGACCGTTTGGAAGAAATGCTGGCTGCTTTTGAATCCTTCAAAAAAGAAGCCTTGCAGCGGAAACAGGCTGTGAAAAAGAAAACAACCAGCCCGAAGGAATTTTCGGACTGGCTGCTCCAGCAGGGCAATGTTATCGTAAAACTGGCTGAACTGGAAGACTGACACTTCAGCAGTAAATCATTTCAGATCAAATAATTTCTTCTGCCCGGCTTCGAATGCTGTTCATCGCTCCGACCCATACCATCTGATCGGCTGCTTTCAGCTCCTCTGTTACGCCCTCAGATGCTTTCATCTGGTCGATAATGATTTCAAGGCGGTTCTGTGCTTGCTCGTTCAGATCAACCAGATATGTCCAGAGCTGACCACTCAGAATCAGGTCATTGTAGCGGATCGGACGATACTCTTTGAGGTAGTCCCGGTGCATCCGCCCCCATTTACCAATGGGGCGTTGTTCCTCGGAGGACAGGGTAAGAAAAACGGAGCTTATGAGACGATATGAGACCTTTCATCATGCCCGGTAAATCCTTCCATGGCAGATGAATAATATGTTTATCATACCTTATTTCCTCTCTATTCTATGAATTCCTTGACGATATCATCGTACGTGACCAGCGTAACATTACCTAAATCATTTGCTTTTTCCATACAACCAGACGTAAATCCTCGTTTAGCAAAAAGAAATAATGCCGTATGGGTATAGGAAAAAAGGCGGCTTCGATGTACCAATGTATCAAGTACTTGTTCGCTGACTAATTCATTACGCCATTTACATTCCCCAAAGAGAGCCGTCGTCTTATCTTGCTCACCCATAATATCAATTTCCGTCTGGCGTTGCCCCACGAGCAATAAGGGAGCTATTTTCTAGTACAAACCGATACCAAAAGCGAAACATATTATCGGCAATCGTATAAATAGATTTGCGTGATGTTTTTTCTCCATACGGTGTTTCCCGCTGTAAGATACCCAAAGAAATGAAATTTTTTACATATGCTGTACAGACACTTGTATCTTCCCCTACTTTTGTGGCAATTTCAGCCATCCGTGACGCACCAGTTGCAATAGCCGTAATAATAGCATTGTATAAGGCAGGCTCACGTACTTCTTGTTTTAACAGATTTTCTGGTTCTTCAAATACAGAAGACGTAGGGTTTAAAAAGGTCTGCTTTATATTTTCTTCTACACTGCAATTCGTCTGTAATTGCAATAAATACTGGGGAGTTCCGCCCATCATGCCATAGAGCAGTGCTTTTCTTCTGCTGTATACGAAACAAGATACTGGCACGTTTCGGCAAAATCAAAAGGCTGTATTTTCATTTGTACCGTTCTGCGCCCACATAAGGGGGCTTTATAGGCCAATACATGGTCTTCCATATAAGACATAGAAGAGCCGCAAAGAATTAACATAAGCTGCGATGTATCTTTGTACGTATCAATCAAGAGTTGTAATGTAGACGCTAAGCTGCGAGAAGACCGGGAAACGTAGGGATATTCGTCAATGACCAGTACTAATCGTTGCTGTGTTGAAAGTTGAAACACCACTTCTAAAGCTGCTTGAAAAGAAAGAAATGACGTATCTGTAATATGGCCAGTTTGATATTCGACAATACTTTGACTTAAGTTTTCTAAATTTTGTTTGGCATTACTTTCTACTCCCATAAAATAAATGGCTCGTTTATCTTTGATAAATTGCGTAATCAGTGCTGTTTTCCCGACGCGGCGACGACCATACATGACCAGAAATTCAAATTTCCCAGATGCATAGAGTCGCTCCATAGCCTTTAGTTCACGGGTTCTACCAATAAACATAATACAGCCTCATTTCTTTTCTTTAGTATACAAAGAATTTTTTATTTAATCAATTACGATTTACTAAGATATACATTAGTAAATCTTATCTTAGTAATTTTACATGTAAAAAAACTCCCTCTTGCAACGTAGGCAAAAGGGAGTAAAAATGACTGTCTTATTTATCTTCAAAGAGGCAGAAACCGCCTTGGCAGAAGGTGACATCGTTTTCTGCACTATAGGACATTGGCAAGTTGACCCGTTCTGTCATAGTCCGGTTCGAGAGCATGTAATGGACTTCATGGACGGCTAATTTATAGAGGACGAAGCTGTCTTGGTCATCTTTGCCGAAGTATTTATCCATATTCGGGAAGGTGTTGAAAATAGCTTTGCGGACAAGCTGATAATGGTCTGTTGCATGTTTCGTAGCATCCTGCAATTCACCGTATACGGTCAAATAGCTTTTATCTTTTCCTGTAAAGGCTAATTCGACGCGTGGATTGGCTTCGAATTCAGTAACTTTTTTGGAGTTATAATGGCTAAAGAGCCAGAGATGGCCTGTTTCATCGACATAGACGCGCATCGGGCGGATACGTGGACGGTTGCCGTCAACAGAAGCCATAAACGCTGTTTCGTTTTTGATGATATCTATTACTTGTTCTTCATACATAGTGATTCACCCTTTCTAATTTCCCTATCTACCGTAGAAATGATAGTCCTTATCACTTCACGTATAGTATATCCGTTTTATTTAAAAAAATCAAGACCTATAAAGTATAGATTTCGTAAAAATGAAAAAATCCCTAACTTCATGCTATGCCAACATGAAAGCTAGGGATTTCATCATATAGAAAGGAGAAAAACAAATTCATATGCCATGCTTGGAAAATTGGGCAGCTTTTCCAATGCATTCATATTGAGGGGGCATCAACAATTCCTTGTTGATACGTATAGTATACGAAACATTTGTTACAACAGCGTCACAAGACCATAGCATTTAAACTACACTTTACACGCATGTTGTTGTACGATTTATAACTGTTTGAGTAAGTTAACCATTTCGATGGCACTCGTAGCAACGTCGAACCCTTTGTTACCAGCTTTTGTGCCAGCCCGTTCGACAGCTTGTTCAATGTTTTCGGTCGTAATGACACCGAACATGACAGGTACGCCTGTTTTTAAGGAAGCCTGCGCAATGCCTTTAGCAGCTTCGTTGCAAACTAAGTCATAGTGGCTTGTAGCACCACGGATAACGGCACCGAGGCAGATAACTGCATCGTATTTGCCGGATTCAGCCATTTTCTGAGCAACGAGAGGGATTTCAAAGGCTCCCGGAACCCAAGCGGTTGTAATGTCGTCATCGTCGACACCGTGACGATGTAAGGCATCGTATGCGCCGCTTAAGAGTTTGCTGCAAATGAATTCGTTGAAACGAGCAACAACGATACCAAACTTAGAACCAGAACCAATTAATTGACCTTCTTTAATGTGTGCCATGTAAAAACACTCCTCATATGTTAAATTTAGTACGCTATTTAAAATCCATGACTGAGCAACGTTTCCATGGTCAAGCCGCCGCTTTTGCCAGCGTCTTTATAGGCCGTTGTAAAGTTATGGACGTACTTCCCAATGACATCGGTTTCCAAATTGACGGCAGCTCCGGCGTGCTTGCTGAGGAGCGTCGTATTCGCCATCGTATGGGGAATAATGGAGACCGTAAATTGACTATTCCCGACGGAGACGACAGTGAGGCTAATGCCATCAATAGCAATAGAGCCTTTTTCGACAATAAAAGGTTCCATCGATTTCGGAATAGAAATGGTAAATACTTTGGCAATGCCGTCGTTGACGACACGCGCAATATGGCCTGTGCCATCAATATGGCCGCTCACGATATGACCGCCAAAACGGCCGCCGAGCTGCATAGCCCGTTCGAGGTTGACTTTCGACCCTGGGCGAATGTCATTAAGCGACGAGCGGCGCATCGTTTCGTGCATGACGTCTGCTGTAAAGGCGGAATCTGTCATCGATGTAACTGTCAGGCAGACGCCGTTAACGGCAATACTATCGCCCAGTTGTGTCCCTTCCAGGACTTTTTCTGCTTGAATGGTCAAGCGAATGGAATCAGGCTGGCGGTCCATATGACCGACTGTGCCTAGTTCTTCAATGATGCCAGTGAACATATTCGCCCTCCCGATTGGCGTTATACGCCGTAATTAAAATATTATTTTCATGAAGCTCTACGCTGTCGTAGGTCAAAGGAAGGCATTCGTCCAGACTGTCTACTCCAAGGCCGCCAACAGACGATAAGGCCTTCGTGCCGCCTAAGACCTTACTGCCAATAAAGGCGTAAATCTTATCGACCATTTTTAAATCGAAGAAGCTCCCTTGAACGGTACTGCCCCCTTCGATGAGGAGACTCGTCAGCCCTTCTTTAACCAGCATATCAATAGCTGCACTCAGCTTAATGCGCCCATCGTCTTGCTGCGGTGCTAAGAGAACGGTCACACCAGCGTCTTTTAAAGTACGCATTTTTTCAATCGGGCAAAGAGCCGTCGTGACAACGATGGTCTTCGTCGTCTTATCGGTCACGACGAGAGACGTTAAGGGCAGGCGGCCTTTCGAGTCGAGAATGACCCGTACAGGCTGATGCGGTGCATCATGAGCTTCGCGCTGGACCCGGCACGTCAAGAGCGGATTATCCGTCAAAATCGTGTTGATGCCAACGACGATGCCGTCATAAATAGACCGTAAATAGTGGCCTTGCTTACGGGCCCAGTCGTTTGTAATCCACTGGGATTTGCCCGTCCGCGAAGCAATACAGCCATCGAGACTTTCAGCGAGTTTCACAGCAATGAAAGGCTTTTGGGTCATCATATTCTTAATGAAGACTTCGTTTAATTTTGCAGCTTCTTTGGAAAGCAGGCCTACTTCTACAGGAATGTCGGCTTGCCGCAAAATAGCTGCTCCCTTCCCGGCCACGAGGGGATTCGGGTCAAGCATAGCGACGACGACTTTTCCGACACCGTGCTTGACGAGGGTCCGTGCGCACGGTGGCGTCCGGCCATAGTGGGCGCACGGTTCGAGCGTGACGTAGACCGTCGCACCTTTTGCTTTTTCGCCGGCTTCGCGGAGAGCCCAGACTTCGGCGTGCGGCGTGCCGGCCTTACGGTGATAGCCTGTGCCGACGATTTCGCCGTCTTTGACGATGACACAGCCAACGGCCGGATTTGGTGACGTATACCCAAGAGCCAAGCGTGCTAAGTCCAACGCTTTTTGCATATAATCTATCGGTTCCAATCGATTCAGTCCCTTCTGATAGATATGGTATGGCATAAAAAAAGACTATGGAACGAGGCCATAGTCTTTTACGCGCAATCAAATAAGACATTCGTCTTTTCCCATCCAGACTGTACTGTCGGTACCGAAATTGCATCGGTTCAACCTTAGTTGCCTAAGGCTAGCGGACTGTCACCGCCGGTCAGGAATTGAAAGCAGTGCTTTCTCACCTTGCCTCAAAGACTATTACTTTTATATTTCCTGTATAATCTTATCACAAAACTGCATAGATGACAAGACTTGATTTTACCGCAGCGACGCAATAGCTGCGGCTCTATCTGCTGCGCCAAAGACGGCACTGCCTGCTACGAGGAAGGTCGCCCCTGCATCTTTGACGGCTTGGACCGTCTTAGCATTGACACCGCCATCGACTTCAATAACGCAGTCCGTATTGCCCACTGTATTTAAGAACTCTTTTGCTTCTAAAATCTTATCGAGTGCATAGGGAATGAAGGACTGGCCGCCAAAACCGGGATTGACGCTCATGACGAGAATCATGTCGAGTTGTGCAGCAACGCAGGATAAGGTCGACACAGGTGTAGCCGGATTGAGGGCTACACCAGCTTTCATGCCAGCTTCTTTGATTTGCTGTAAGACCCGGTCCAAGTGCGTGCATGCTTCTTGATGGACTGTTACGTACGTAACGCCAGCTTTGGCGAGACCGTCGATATACGTTTCCGGATGTTCCACCATGAGGTGTGCATCAAAGGGCAGTTTCGTGCAGCTCCGCAAGGCTTTGACGACAGGTACGCCAAAGGTTAAGTTCGGCACAAAATGACCATCCATTAAATCTAAATGAATGACGTCAGCTCCTTTTGCTTCTACATCTTGGATTTCTTCAGCAAGACGAGAAAAGTCTGCCGATAAAATAGACGGGCAAATTTTCACCATGGTTATCGTTTCCTTTCTGCTTCGATAGAATCTATAATTTTCGTGTATGTTTCATACCGTTCTGGTTGGATGTTCCCAGCAGCAACCGCGTCTTTGACGGCACAATCGGGTTCGGACCGATGGAGACACGAGCCAAAGCGGCACGCCCCTAAATAGGGCCGAAATTCGGGCAAGAGCTCCATGACCAGGCGCGGTTCGATATGCGTAAAGTCGAGGGAACTAAAGCCCGGCGTATCGACGACATAAGTCCCGTCGTCATCGACAGCCATGATTTCAGAGTGGCGCGTCGTGTGGCGACCCCGTTTAATCTTGTTGCTCACGGCACCGATAGATAAATCGTCGCGCCCTAAGAGCTGAGACAGCAAGCTAGATTTGCCGACACCAGAAGGGCCTGCAAAGGCGGTCATTTTACCAGGCAAGACGACTCGAATTGCTTCCAGTCCTTCCCCTGTTTTGGCCGAGACTAAATAGACCGTATAGCCGCAGGCTTCATAAAAGTGCTGGAGCTCGCGGGCTCCTTTCTCATTGAGGTCGCATTTGTTAAAGCAGAGCACGGCCGGAATATCATTGTATTCACAGGTCATGAGCATCTTGTCAATGAGGAACTGGCTCGGATCCGGCGAAGCGGCGGCCATAATGACAATCATTTGGTCAATGTTGGCAATGGCTGGACGACGCAAGGCATTTTGTCGCGGCAACTGCCCTTCAATGACTCCGTGCGCGTCATCGACCATGGTAATGGTCAGCCGATCGCCAACGAGAATTTTTTCTTTTAATTTACCGCGACGGCGGCACTCAATGAGCGCGCCGTCGCCAGTATCGACATAGTAATAGCCGTTGTAGTTTTTAATGACTCGTCCTGTACGCATACGACTCCTCTATGTTAAATATATTGGTCTTGGACTAAAGAATTATTGACGTAGACTTTGACTCGTGTCTTCCCTACGCCGTTAATGCTCTTACTGATGCTGGCACCGCCAGGCTGATTACGGTCATAAACGACACGTGACCCGTTATCATCGGAAACGACGATTTGTACGTGCTGGCTCGATGCGCCGGACGGCACGCTAATGTTGACTGTCCCGTAGTGAGGCGTACCAGCTGGTTCTTGATTATTAGCCGAGCCATCGGTCGTAGTCGTATTTGTATTGGCACTATCGGGGTATTCGACATTGAGGTCGACGACGTTGCCATCACGGACGGCTTGACCGGCAATCTTCGCTTGTGATGCATCTTTCGTAGCATCCATATTATTGACGTTACCCACTACATAGCCAGCAGTTTCGAGAGCCTTAATGGCAGCATCTAAGGTCATGCCACTCGTATTGGGCGCATCTTCTGCCGGTTTTTCGTGGTCTTTATCTTTCGGCTCATTTGTGCGGCAAACGACAAGGTCGACGGTCGTCCCTTTAGCGACTTTCTTCGGCGATGCCGGGCTTTGGCTAATAATCTTGCCATCGCCAATATGGGTATTGTCTTCATAGGTGATATGGCCTACAGACAAGCCGATTTCTTTTAGCTTCTTCTCTGCTTCTTGGAGCGTCAAATCACGCAAATCCGGCACGAGGACTTCACTGCCTTTATTCCCTTTGCTGACAGTAAGATAAATCGTACGGTTTGCCTTGACGACGGCTCCACCAGAGGGTGTTTGGGAAATAACCTCCCCGACCGGTACTTCTTCACTTTCGATTTCTTTGACCGATACGTCTAAGTTCTTGTCTTTTAAGATTTCCTTGGCAATTTCCACTTGTTTCCCTGTGACATCAGGGACCGTAATGGTTTCATTACTCCAGAAATTACCAAACGAGAAAAAGGCCCACATAAAGGCTGCCACAAAGACGAGACACATACTGATAATAATCGATTTCTTCGAATGATTACTAATAGAATCGACAATACGGCTGAAACGGCTCTTTGGCTGCGGCGGTTCTTCGGTCTTCATGGGCTGAATCTTTTGGGTGCCAAAATTATTTTTAATAATCGGCATAGCCCCTTTATTCGTATTCACAAAGCCCTGAGACAGGCGCAGTTCGGACATCATTTCGCCAATCGTTTGGAAGCGGTCATCCGGATTTTTAGCCATGGCCTTTAAGATGACTTGTTCTACCAGGCGTGGAATGCGGCGATTGTACTTCGTCGGCAAGGGAATGTCATCTTGCACATGCTGAAGGGCCACGCTAATGGCCGTATCCCCTTGGAATGGTACGACACCGGTCATCATTTCGTACATAACTACGCCGAGGGAATAAATGTCTGTCCGTTCGTCAATCTTGCCGCCGCTTGCTTGTTCCGGCGAAATGTAATGAACCGACCCCATAATGGAGTTATCGGCTTGGTTATTGACGCTCGAATTGATGGCTCTGGCAATGCCAAAGTCGGCGACTTTAATCCGACCGGCTTCGGTGACCAAAATATTATGCGGCTTAATATCACAGTGTACAATGCCGTTATTATGCGCATTTTCCAAGGCTTCGCCAATGTCGAAGGTAATTTGGATAGACGTATTAATCGGCAAATGGCCGTGTTTTTCGATGTATTCTTTTAATGTTTCGCCGCGTACAAATTCCATGACAATATAATGTACATTTTCATCGTACCCGACGTCATATATGTTGACAATATTAGGATGAGACAACTTTGCCGCTGCTTGCGCTTCCTGTCTAAACCGGACGATAAAATCGTGGTCGTTGGCGTATTTGGAATGCAAAATCTTGACGGCAACGGTCCGGTCGAGCAAGATATCCTGCGCCTTATAGACGCTGGCCATGCCGCCATTGCCTACTTTTTCTAATATCTTATATCGGTTATCTAAGATATGCCCAATCATGTTAGCATCTTCCACCACTTTCATAGTAGTAATCCTGATTATAAGGTGGTCAGAATGGCTGTCACATTATCGTTGGCGCCATTTTTATACACCTGCTCAAAGAGGTCATTGACAATATCCCGTTCATCCCGGTCATAGTCACTAATCGCAGCTTCTAAGAACTGCGGTTCAATAAAGGCCGCAAGGCCGTCAGAACAAATAAGGATGCGGTCACGAGGCTGTACCTCAAAGGCACCTGTATCGACGACTAAATTTTCATCGACACCAACAGCCCGTGTCAGGACATGACGCTGCGGATGGTGCATCGCTTCTTCCGGTTTGAGTTTGCCCTTATCGACGAGGACTTGGACAATCGTATGGTCTTCTGTGATTTGTTTCAGCACACCTTGCCGATAGAGATATACCCGGCTGTCACCGACGTGTCCCCAAAAGGCATAATGCCGCGCTAGCGTGACCATGGAAATGGTTGTCCCCATGCCTTTTAAAGTCGGGTCAATCATGGTTTTACTTAAAATAGAAGAATTGGCATATTGAATTGCTTTTTCCAGTTGTACCGGCGCAGCATAGGAAAAGTTTTTAAAATAATAGGCAATGGCTTCGACAGCCGTTTTGCTAGCTACTTCACCGCCTACATATCCTCCCATGCCGTCGGCTACGACGAGAATATTTTCATCTCGGCTAATATAGAACGAATCTTCATTGACTTTTCGTACTAAACCGATTTTCGATTCACCGTATGTGCCCAAACGCTCACGTCCTCTCACGGTTCAAATTACATGATACATCTAATTCATATCATATTCCCTTAGACATGTCAAATCTTTTCGCGCTGTATTCTGAGCTGACCGCACGCGGCCTGAATGGCACTGCCCATTTCTTTGCGCACTGTAGCGTGTATACCATGCTGTTTTAAATACTTCATAAAGGCATTGATATCTGCTTCTGCAGGCCGATGGAGGCCTACATCATAATTGTCATTAATCGGAATGGCATTAATCAAGATATTACGCCGTCCCATAAGGGCCGTCAATTCTTTGGCACAGTCTAAGGTACAGGTCAGGTCTTTGATCAAAATATATTCGTACGTGACTTGCCGCCCTGTGACATCAAAGTAATGGTCTGCTGCCGCTATGATTTCCTGCAAGGGGTAATGTGCTGCAATGGGCATAATCTGCTGCCGCAACGTATCATTCGGCGCATGGAGCGACACGGCTAAGGTAATAGGGATTTCTTCGTCTGCTAAGGCATACATTTTCGGCACAATACCAGATGTAGATACAGACATATTCCGATATCCTAAGTAGAACGTATCTTTTTCGTGAATGAGCCGCAAGAAAGACAAGACATTGTCGTAATTTAAGAACGGTTCGCCTGTGCCCATAATGACGATAGAATGGAGGCTCGGCGTGACGTACTTCGCAAAGGCTAAGAGCTGAGAAACCATTTCGCCTGTCGTCAAATTGCGGATAAAGCCGTTTTTTGCTGACGCACAAAAGGAACAGTTTACAGCACAGCCCACTTGAGACGAAACGCAAATGGAATTGCCGTAGTCATGCATCATGAGTACAGTTTCGACAGTCTGACCGTCAGCCATGGCTAAGAGCAGTTTTACTGTCGTACCGTCTGGCGCATCGAGACGAGAGACGATAGTCGGTACGTATATAGGAAATTCTTCTTGGAGAATGGCCCGGTCTTTTTTCGGCAATAAGACCATGTCATCCCAAGAGAATTTGTATTCTTGATAGATGTAATGAAAGATTTGATCAGCCCGGAATTTTTTCATGCCCCGTTCTACGAGAAAGGCTTGCAATTCCGCCTTGGTCATACTAAAAATATCAGCCATTTACTTCACCCTTTTCAGCCGTGCAATAAAGAAACCGTCTACATGTTCCCGTTGTGGCAAGAGCTGGACAAAAGGCCCTTCTTGGGCAACGTGACACAAGGGCGCAGCGTTTTCGGCAATAAATTCCGGATGGTCGCGTAAGAAGGCCTGGACTACAGCACTATTTTCGCCGTCATTTATAGTACACGTGCTGTAGACGAGAATCCCCCCTACTTTCACGCATTGGGCAGCACTATTGAGGATGTTCCGCTGCAAGACCGGTAAGGTTTCTAAATCAGACGGCTGTTTGCGCCACCGCAAATCGAGCTTACGCCGCAAGACACCGAGACCGGAACACGGCGCGTCGACGAGGACTTTGTCGGCTTTATTAGCATACCGTTTGCCAATGGTCGTACCGTCTTGGAGCATGGTCCGCACATTAATCAGGCCTAACTTCTTGGCATTGCTTTCGATGAGCTTTAATTTATGGTCGTGCACATCGCCGCCGTAGACCGTACACGTCGAACCGCCTAAGGCTGCAAGGTGCGTCGTCTTGCCCCCTGGAGCTGCACAGACATCGAGGATAATCTCGCCTGCCTTCGGTTCTACTACATGGGCTACAAGCTGAGACGGCTCGTCTTGGATAATAGCGAGCCCTGCTTGCAAGGCTGTAATACTGCTAATGGCTGGCGTGCCTTTGATATAAATCCCTTCAGGGCTGTACGCAGCCGGAACAGCTTCAAAGCCTTGGTCTTGTAATTGTTTCAACAATTCGTCACGGCTGATGCGCGCGGTATTAGTGCGCAAGCACAAATCCGGAATACTATCGAAGTATTTACAAATAGCGACGGCATCATCAAGGCCATAGTCAGCAATCCATTTGCGAATAAGCCAGTTTTGCTGATGATACGTCAAGGCTAAATGAGCGACGGCATTTTCTTCCAGCGTCGGAATCGTAAATTCATCGCGCTGGCGGATACTGCTCCGCAGAATAGCGTTAATAAATTTTGCCATACCGCGATTGCCAAAACGGTTCGCCAATTTGACAGCTTCGTTACACGCTGCCGATTCGGGGATTTTCGTCATGCCAAAAATCTGATATAAGCCAAGGCGCAAAATAGCCAGACACACAGGATCTAACTTCGATACTTTCCGCGTACTCAATTTACTAATAATCCAGTCTAAGAAATTGAGCCGCCGCAACGTACCGTAGACGAGCTCCGTATAAAAACGGCGGTCCCGGTCAGGGAGTTTATATTTCTGAATAGTCTGGGAGACGACGATATTGCTATAGCCATCGTCTTTACAAATGGTGACGAGACTATGAAAGGCTAATTCACGTATGTTCATGGTTTCTCCTCTACTGCACCGACGACATCACCAGCAGTGAGTGATACGCCTTGTAAGAATTGGGCCGTTGCCATGCGTTTCCGGCTTTCTGGCTGTACTTCCCGAATAGATAAAGCACCATCACCGGTCTGGACGGTAAATTGCTTTTTGGTCACCGAGAGAACCATACCCGGCGCAGCCTCTGTACCGTCGACGACGTCAGCAGACCAGATTTTCAGCCGTTTCCCATCGTACAGGGTATACGCACCAGGATGAGGGTCGAGGGTACGAATGAGCCGTTCAATGACGACCGCTGGCTGCGTCCAGTCGATAGCGGCTAATTCTTTACCAATTTTTTCTGTATACGTCGCTTTGCTTTCGTCTTGGGCCGTTGCCTTAGCAAGATATGCCGGTAAATCAGCCACGACTGGGAGCAACGCTTCGGCTCCTAAAGTCGATAATTTATCGAATAAGGTACCTGTCGTTTCTTTGGCATCTAACGAAATGCGGGCCTCCTTGAGGATAGCCCCTGTATCCATGCCTTCGTCAAGGAGCATAATGGTTACGCCGCTTTCGGCAACGCCGTCTTTAATAGCGTATTGAATGGGCGCAGCACCACGATAGGCCGGTAAGAGGGATCCATGGACATTGAGGCAGCCGTATTTCGGGATATCAAGGATGGCTTTCGGCAAAATTTTACCGTATGCAATGACGATGATCACATCGGGCTTTTCTGCTGTAAGTGCTGCAATGACCGCGTCATCTTTGAGCGTGTCCGGCTGCTTGACCACCAGGCCTAATTCCAAGGCTTTTTCTTTGACTGCCGAGTAAGATACTTTTTTGCCGCGGCCCCGTTGTTTGTCAGGCTGCGTGTAGACACTCGTAATATGATAGCCTGCATCGTGCAAGGCCACGAGAGAGGGCACGGAAAAATCGGGCGTACCCATAAAGACAATATTCAGGGCCATTTACTGTTCCACCTTCTGCAAATCTTCTGCTTTTTCAATAAAGAGCACGCCATGTAAATGGTCGATTTCGTGCTGGAAAATGCGGGCTAAAAAGCCTGTCGGTTCGTAGTAGACGACTTTGTTGCGACGATTCAAGGCTTTGACTTTAATCGATTCATACCGCGGTACGTGGCCATAATAGCCAGGCACACTGAGGCACCCTTCGACACCATCGACTATTTCGTCAGAGTGTTCTAAAATTTCTGGGTTAATTAATTCAATGAGACCGTTGCCGTCATCGAGGACGACGAGCTGGAGCGATTCGTTGATTTGCGGTGCTGCAAGACCAACACCTTCGGCAGCATACATGGTTTCTGCCATATCATCTAAGAGTTTTTTTATCCGTTTCGTAATAGTTTTGACAGGTTTTGCCGTTTCTTTTAATTCCGGGTCACCTGCTTTAATGATTTTTAATTTAGACATCTATATTCACCTCATGTATTTCCTATTCATATTTTTATATTATACCACAGAGAGGCCCTTTGAATCTACCATGCCGGGTCTACATCAATGATCACACCTGTTTGCCAGCAGCGTGACTCTGTGCGGATGTATGCTTTCATAGCAGCTAAAGCCGGTCCTTTGAGTAGGATGACGATGCGGTACTTGTTGCGGATTTTTTTGATGACATCGACGTATGGGCCAATAATTTCTGTTTCATCTGCTGTACGGTCCTTTTTCCAGTGCTGTAAGGCTGCAGCAATATCGTTGCCGCGCTGCCAAAGGGCCTGTTCATCTTCGTCAGTAATCATCATCTTAATGAGCTGATGGAAGGGCGGATACGAAAAAGCTTCGCGAAATTCCATATCTTGCTCGTAAAAGGCTTTATAATCTTGATTCTTTGCACACTGAATGACGTAATGATCCGGCGCATAGGTCTGCATGACGACTTCGCCGGGAATATCACCGCGCCCAGCTCTACCAGCAGCCTGCGTGAGGAGCTGAAAAGTTCGTTCCCCTGCCCAGTAGGCCGGTAAATTGAGGAGGCTGTCAGCCGAGAGAATACCAACGGCACTGACATCGGCAAAATCATGGCCTTTAGCGACCATTTGCGTCCCTAAGAGAATATCGTATTCATGACGGCGAAAAGCTTCGATAATGGCATCGCCGCTATTTTTTCGCGTCGTCGTATCTTGGTCAAGACGAACGACACGGGCTGACGGAAAGGTCTCGTGTACTTGTTCTTCTACCTTTTCCGTGCCTGTGCCAAAGAATTTAATATATTTACTGCCGCATGACGGGCATATTGTTGGAATCTCTTTTTCAGCATCGCAGTAATGGCATTTTAAATGGTGTACATTCTTATGGTACACCATGGGCACGTCGCACGTATCACACTTGACGACGTATCCGCATTTACGGCACATGACGAAGGTCGCAAAACCCCGGCGATTGAGCAAAATAATGGCTTGCTGTTTCGCTGCAAGAGTCTTCGTCAGGAGGGCTGTCATCGTGTCGGACAAAACGCGGTAATTGCCGCGAGCTAACTCATCGCGCATATCGACGACGGTCACGTGCGGCAAGGGCCGATGCATGACTCGTTCTCGTAATTCTAGTAAGACATATTCTCCGTGGAGAGCCTTATAATAGGACTCTACAGACGGCGTCGCACTGCCGAGGATGACAGGGCAATGGTAATAGGCTGCGCGCTGTCTGGCTACGGCTACAGCGTGATAGCGCGGTGTTTCATCTTGCTTATACGAGCTGTCATGAGCTTCGTCGACGATAATCAAGCCCAGGTCTTGGGCAGCTGTAAAAATAGCCGACCGGGCACCGATACAAATATGGCTTTCTCCAGTTGCCATACGGTGCCAATTATTTTGCCGCTCCCCTTTGGAGAGCTGACTATGCATGACCACCAAATCCGTACCAAACCGCCGCAAGAAGCGACGCACAATTTGCCCAGTCAAGGCAATTTCCGGCACGAGGACGATGACTTGCTTCCCTTGTGCTAAGACATCTGCGGTGACCTGCATGTACACTTCAGTCTTACCACTCCCTGTAACGCCGTGGAGGACGTAGGTCTTGCCGTCTTGGTCCTGCCGAATCGCGTCCACTGCGTGCTGCTGTTCTGCCGTGAGCTGCCACGTCGTATCCCCAGTAAGATGCTGCGAGAGGTTAGCCGTCCCTTTTTGCCGTTTTTCAAGATGTACTAAGCCAGTGCCGACAAGACGGCGTAAGACATCGCGGCTGTACCCAGCTTTGACAAGGGAGGCCACAGGCAAGGCCTGTTTTTCTTGGAGATACAGCAATAGTTCCTGTTGGCGCGGCCGATTTGCTAATAACCCTTCTGTATCAGCGTGGTCATAGACGAGCCATGGCTCTGTTTTATCAGCAATATTATTCTTTATAACGGCGGCTCCTTGGAGTACCTGTCGCTGCAGTAAGGACGCAATTAAAACGGCACCAAAACGCTTCTTGGCTTCTTTTTCTGGGACTGTGCCGCGCCTTTGTATGTACGCTAAGGCTTGCCGTTCAGCATCGGTCTCTCCCCTTGCTCCATCTACAACGGACCAGACTGTCTCTTTGGTCAATCCCTTTTTTTCTACCATAAACAGGCGCAATGCATCGGCGAGATTGCACAAATAATACTGACTAATCCAGAGCGCAGTCTGCACCATTTCTTCTTGGAATCCAGCCTGCGTGGACAAGACGTGGTCAATCGCTTTGAGTGTATACGGTACGTTTTCCCCAGCCCTGTCTGGCAAGAGCTTGACTACAATCCCTTCTTCGTAACGATGGCCAAAGGGCACGGCAACGCGGCTGCCTACAGACACAGCCATGCCGTCCGGCACGATATACGAAAAGGTTTGTTGTACCCGCTTTGCGGTTATATTCATAATGAGTTCTGCAATCATCGCTTCATTCCGCCTATAAGACATAAAGATAGGGCTCACGAAGTCGTAAGCCCTATGTATTGTATCACATTTTTGGCTGTTATGGGAGATTATAAGCCAGCTTCTTTGCGAAGAGCATCTGCTTTGTCCGTTTTTTCCCACGGTAAATCGAGGTCGTTTCGGCCGAAGTGACCATATGCAGCAGTCTGTTTGTAAATCGGACGTTGCAAGTCGAGCATTTCAATGATGCCAGCCGGACGAAGGTCGAAGTTATGACGGATTAATTCGACGATTTTTTCTTCTGCTAATTTGCCTGTGCCGAAGGTTTCTACGTGAATAGAAACAGGATGAGCTACACCAATAGCGTAGGCAAGCTGGATTTCGCATTTATCAGCAAGGCCTGCTGCGACGATGTTTTTTGCAACGTACCGAGCAGCGTACGCAGCCGAGCGGTCGACTTTTGTGGGGTCTTTACCGGAGAAAGCACCGCCACCATGACGAGCCATACCGCCGTATGTATCGACAATGATTTTACGGCCTGTTAAGCCAGAATCGCCTTGGGGTCCGCCAATAACGAAACGGCCTGTCGGGTTGATGAAAAGTTTTGTGTTTTCATCGAATAAGCCTTCCGGTAATTCCGGTTTAATAACGTATTCGAGCAAGTCTTTTTCGATTTGTTCGCGCGTTACTTCCGGGCTGTGCTGTGCCGAAATAACGATGGTGTCGATGTGGATAGGTTTGCCATCTTCGTATTCAATGGTGACCTGTGTTTTGCCGTCCGGACGGAGATATGCGAGGGTACCGTCTTTGCGGACTGTAGCGAGACGACGGGATAAACGGTGTGCCAAAGAAATAGGAAGCGGCATGTAGTCGTCTGTTTCGTTTGTTGCATAGCCGAACATCATGCCCTGGTCGCCAGCACCGATGCTATCGAATTCATCCGTTTCGCCGGCTTTCTTTTCAACAGCTTCGTCAACGCCCATAGCAATATCAGCAGACTGTTCGTCTAAGGATACGAGAATGCCGCATGTATCGCAGTCAAAGCCGTATTTTGCACGAGTGTAGCCAATGCCGCGAACGGTTTCGCGAACGATGTGCGGAATATCGACGTAGCAGTTCGTAGAAATTTCGCCGACAACATGAACCATGCCAGTCGTGACGAGCGTTTCGCAAGCTACGCGAGCATGTTTATCTTTTGCCAAAATGGCATCCAAAATGCTATCAGAAATTTGGTCAGCCATTTTATCGGGATGGCCTTCAGTTACAGATTCAGATGTGAAAAATTCACGATTTTTTGCCATGTATTGATCCTCCTTAAAAAAATCCCCTCTTCATCACAAAGAGGGGCATGTTAAACCCATCTTCCAGTACGTCAACTGTTGGAATTAGCACCTTTCATTACTGAAGGTTGCTGCGGCATCATCGGGCCAATCCCTCTGCCAGCTCTTGATGGAACTATTAAGTTGTTTTACTAGCCTATTGTATACTACTTGAGACGATTATGCAAGTAGTAATTACAAAAATGAATACGTTTTTCAGCAACTTCTTACTGACACAGTTTGCCGACCCGTTCTACAATGAGCGTTGCCAGCTGGAATTTACTCATTTTATCGAGCTTTTCCATACTGCCGTCTGGGAAGATAAAGGTTGCAATATTCGTATCTGTCTGGAAGCCTGCGCCTTCTGCGGTAACGTCATTGGCTACGAGCATATCGAGATTCTTTTTCTTTAATTTCGCTAAGCCGTATTCTAAGACATGCGTCGTTTCGGCCGCAAAGCCGACTAAGACCTGATGAGTCTTGCGCTGGCCCAGGCCAAAGAGAATATCCGGGTTCTTCGCCATTTCAATAGTCAGCGTATCGTCATTCTTTTTAATCTTATTCTTCGCCGGATGAGCAGCCCGATAGTCAGCTACAGCAGCCGATTTAATGACAGCGTCGCAATCATCGTAATACGAATCGACTGCTTTCTTCATTTCTGTCGTACTGCCCACATCTACACGGCGCGCAATGCCAATGGGTGTTTCCAGTGGCCCGGCACTAGCCCCGGCAATGAGGGTCACGTCAGCACCAGCCATAGCTGCAGCTTTGGCAATAGCAAAACCCATGCGGCCGCTGCTGTGATTACCAATGAAACGGACCGGGTCGATTGGTTCCCGTGTACCACCGGCTGTGACGATGACTTTCTTCCCTGCTAAGGCCGTGTTTTTACAAGCCGTAAATTCAATGTGGTCTACAATGACCTTCGGTTCCGGCAATCTGCCAATACCGATGACACCGCAGGCTAAATGACCGCTAGCCGGTTCTATGACCTGATAACCGTAAGATTTTAATGTCTTCAAGTTATCTTGGACAATAGGATTTAAATACATATTGCTGTTCATAGCCGGTGCAATGAGGACCGGTGCTTTCGTCGCCATGACCGTCGTCGAGAGCATATCGTTAGCAATACCGCCGGCGATTTTACCGATGACGTTAGCCGTTGCCGGCGCAATGACGAAAACGTCTGCCCATTGGGCTAAGGCAATATGTTCGACGTGAAATTCCGGGATATCACCGAACATATCCATCGCAACGGGATTGTTGGAAATTTCACGCATTGTCAGGGGCGTAATGAACTTCGTTGCATGTTCCGTCATAATGCATTTGACTTCTGCCCCACGTTTGCGGAGCATACTGGCGATTTCAGCAGCTTTAAAGGCAGCAATGCCGCCGCTAATGCCGAGTACGATCCGCTTGTTTTCTAATAACATGGTGGCCTCCGCTTATTTGATACCGTCTTGCGGTGCTTTGTACGTAATCTTGCCTTGGTCGATTTCTTCCATGGCAATGGAAACGACTTTCTTCGTATCTGTTTCGACGAGCGGTTCATCACCGTCAGTCAGTTCGCGAGCCCGTTTTGCGGCGAGGGTTACTAAAGTATATTTGCTGTCTACTTTCTGCATTAACGATTCTAAAGTCGGTTTAATTAACATAATATCTTCTCCTTCTTACGTGTACAATTCTTTCGTTTTCGCAATGGCTTTCGTATTGCGTGAAACTTTGCATTCTTCAGCGGCTAAAATAGCAGACGCTTTGGCAATGGCTGTATCTAACTCGTCGTTGATGATGAGATAGTCGTATTGGTCAATCCATTCTAATTCTTTCCGCGTTTTGGCAAGCCTCCCGGCAATGACCTCATCTGTATCGGTATGGCGGCCGCGGAGCCGTTCTTCTAAGACGGCCTTGCTCGGCGGTACGACGTAGATAAAGACCCCTTCGGGGTACTTTTCTTTGACTTGCATGGCCCCTTGGATGTCGATTTCGAGCATAATATGATTCCCTTGGGCGAGCATATCGTAAATGTACTGCTTCGGCGTGCCATAGTAGTGGTCATAGACCTTGGCGTGTTCTAAGAAGGCATCCTGCGCAAGGAGTGCCTCAAATTCTTCGTTTGTACGGAAATAATAATTGACGCCATCTACTTCGCCTGTACGAGGCAGTCTGGTCGTCATGGAAATAGAGTAATGAATCTTCGGAAATTGTTTGCGTAAGGCATCGCAAATCGTCCCTTTACCCGCACCAGACGGGCCGGACACGACGATGAGTAATCCTGTATCAGCCATGCTCTTCCTCCTCTGCTATGTCCTCTTCTTCTTGGCTGCCAACGGGCACAATACGGTGGGCAATCGTCTCCGGTTGGAGTGCCGACAAAATGACCTGGCCGTTATCCATGGAAAGGACGGCCCGTGTCTTTCTGCCAAAGGTCGCGTCAATAAGAATATTTTTTTCTCGCGCGTCTTGAATCATCCGTTTAATCGGTGCCGACTCAGGACTTAAAATTGCCACGACTTTGCGGCCCATGACCATATTGCCAAAGCCAATATTTAATAGATTACAATTCATAGTGTCACCGTTATTCAATATTTTGGACTTGTTCCCGAATCTTTTCGATTTCGTTTTTCAGGTGGAGCACGTGTTCCGTCACATCCAAGTCGCTGGCTTTAGAGCCAATCGTATTGGTTTCGCGATTCATTTCCTGAATGAGAAAATCCAGTTTACGTCCTACGTCTCCAGGACTTTCTAACAGTCCTTTTAATTGTACCACATGACTCCGAAACCGGACAACTTCTTCCGTAAAATCGACTTTGTCTGCATAGATGGCCACTTCCTGCAAGAGCCGGTCTTCGTCAGGTACGCGGTCTGCCTTTTCGAGGAGTGCCGTAATGCGCTTCGTGAGCCGTTCTTGGTACTGCGCCATAATCAGTTCTTTGCGAGACGCAATCGTTTCGACGATGGCTGCCATCTTTTCGGTGCGAGCCAGTAAATCACGGGCAATATTGGCACCTTCGCGGTCACGCATATCGACCATGCTGGCTAGTGCTGCGTCTAAAGCCTCTTTAAAGACAGGCCAAGCAGCGTCCGTATCGATGTGCGGCGGTTCTTGGGTAAACCAATCTTTGGAAAGTGCCGTAATCAAGGACAGGGACGTTTTCTGTTCTGGGAAAAACTGGGCATTTACTTGGTCTAAGGCCGCTTTGCACGCACCGACCATGGCCATATCCACATGGATTTGCGGTGCTTCTGGTGTCAGTTCTGTCACCGTGATGAAGACATCGACTTTACCACGATGTAACGTTTCTTTGATTGTACGACGAACATTTTCTTCCAAGGCTAAATAGGCATGGGGCATGCGAATATTTAATTCTAAAAATCGCTGATTGACTGCACGCATTTCAATCGTTACGCTCCGCGTGCCGTCACTAATCGTGCCGCTGCCGAACCCGGTCATGCTACGCATAGGAAAATCCTCCTTTATAGCCCTATTCTAATACCATAGTATAACGCAAATCGAAAATAAGGTCTACTCTCTTTTAGGAAAAAAGTGATTTTTCTCGCCATTCATGGTATGATACGTAGTATCTGCTTGATAAAGGAGAGATTATCATGAATCTCGATGGCATTACATTACATTCGATTACGACAGAATTGCAAACTATATTAAAAGGCGGGCAAATCTCTAAGATTTACCAACTCGATGCCCGTTCCCTATACTTTCGCGTCTTTAATGAAGCTGGCATTCACCATCTCATTATGACTCTCGACGACTCGCCGCGCCTCTACGTAGCCCCATCTATGCCGCCTACACCGGACGTTCCTACAGGACTCTGTATGTTCCTTCGGAAATACTACGAAGGCGGCCGCATTGCGTCCATTGAACAACTCCATTTAGACCGGCTCATCGACATTTCCCTCGATGTCCTCGACGTGTCCGGCAAACTAGCCACCCGTAAAATCCACGTCGAACTCATGGGTAAATACAGTAATGTCATCTTTACAGAAGACGGCATTATCATCGAAGCCCTCATCAAGACCGGCAAAGGCAAGCAAGCCTTGCGAACCATTGCCCCGAAAGAACCTTACGATTTTCCGCCAAACTTCATGCGCATGGACCCCTTCGATTTCTCGGCCGAAGAACTGGTCGACATGATGCAGACCGGTACAGATGAACCCCTCGGTAAATGGATACTCAAACGCTTTAACGGCATGAGCACGGTCGTCCTCAATGAACTCTCGTTCCGCACGAACGTCGACAAAAATGCCTTGCTCCAAGACTTATCGCCAGCAGACAAATTCGCTTGGTGCCGTGCTATTGAAGCCTTTGGCAAAGAACTAGATGGCGTGACGGGAGCATACGTCTATACAGTGGGCAAAAAAGAAATCCTCTTTCCTTTGGAACTTGCTAGTCTTGCAGCCTATCCGCGGCGGCACTTTGCGCTCATCGAAGAATACCTCAGTGAATATCAGGCCACGCACCGCAGCCTCAACGGCGAACAAGAAGAACTGCAAAAGAAAGTAGCCAAACTCATTGACAAACAAAAGCGGAAAATCAAGCGCATCGCCAGCGAACTAAAAGAAACAGATAAAATGGATACGTATAAACTGTACGGCGATTTGCTCATGATTTATGCCTACGAAAAACACGACCACGAAAAGAAGATTGTCGTCAAAAATCTCTTATCTGACACGCAAGAAAACGTGACCATTGCCCTCGACCCGGCTTACACGATGACTGATAACGCCAACCGCTACTACAAACGGTACACAAAAATGCGTAATCGTAAGCAAATGTCTGCTCAGCTCCACGAAGAAAATCAGCACCATTTAGAATACCTTTATTCTCTTGAATATGCCTTAGAAAATTTAGGCAATAAAAATGAACTCGCCGAAATCAAGGGCGAAATGCAGCAAATGGGCCTCCTGAAAACGTCGGCGCGCGATAAAATGAAACGGTCCAATCATCATGACATCCTCACCGTCGATGACGGCGGTATTCCCGTCTGGATTGGCCGTAATAATCGGCAAAACGATTACTTGACGACCAAAAAAGCTCATCCCTACGACCTTTGGTTCCACGTCAAGAATCAGCCTGGCTCACACGTCATCCTCGCCTGCCATAATGACGAACCAACAGACGAGCAAATCACCAAAGCTGCTGAGCTCGCCGCGTACTACAGCAAAGGCCGGGATAGCTCGAAAGTCGAAGTCGATTGTACCCTCGTCCGTAACGTCAAAAAGCCGACACACGCCGCGCCGGGGTACGTAATCTTCACAGACCAAACGACGTATATGGTCGAACCGAAAGATTGGAGCAAGAAATAGGAATTGACTTTTCCCTATGCATCTGGTATGATAAGCGAAAATTGCATAAAACATGCTGACACGTAATCACCGGATTGTATGTCATAAAGGCATTCAGAAGTTGACCGTAGGTACGGCGCAGATTGCGCTATAAGGTTAGCTTCTGAATGCCTTATTTATTTTTTAGGAGGAATAGTATTATAATGTATTTTAAAACGTACCAAACACTACTAGCAGATGCCATTTACATTCGCAAAGTAGTCTTTATGGAAGAACAAGGATTTACGACTGAGGGAGACGTATTTTTAGAAGAACATTGTCCCCATATTTGGATGTATAAAACGATGAAAGGAGAATCACGTCATGAGTAATCTCCCTCTTGCTTATGTTGTTCCTCTTTTGCTGGTAATTTGTGCCAATGTAGCGTACCATTTCGCGGCAAAAAGTACACCGCCTACACTTAATCCCTTTTTGAGTCTCTCTGTGACGTATGGTATTGCCTTGCTTTTCAGCCTTATCCTCTTTGCTTTGACTGCAACCAACAGCATAGCCATGGAACTAGGAAAACTAAAGTGGTCCAGCCTGCTCATGGGGCTTGCCGTGTTGAGTGTAGAATTTGGCTGGATATGGATATATCGCAACGGCTGGGAAATAAGCAAAGCCTCGATTATTGCTAATATTGGCGTTGCCATTGTCCTCTTAGTAATAGGCATCATGCTGTTCAACGAAGGCATTTCCCTCAAAAAGATGGCAGGCCTTCTGGTCTGCCTTGTTGGCGTATTTCTTATTAATGCTAACTGATTTTTACGCTTGCTTTAACTGTAAATAGGCTTGCTTTATAATCTTTGCCATTAATGCTCTTCGTTGTTGTAAAAATTCAGGGTATGGTAACTGTTCAACCCCTTCTGCTAAGGCATCCGCTAATACAGGGAATCCATTCTATATCATTATCAATCGCTTTTGTCCACACAGCCAATAATTCTGTATCCTTCAAGGGATGATACGAAATTTTTATGACTCGTTCCTGATATTTTTTATCTTTTACAGCCGTGCCATACAAAGCTGATAATAGTGCTGTAAGTCGTTGTTGCCCATCAATGACTAAATCACTTGGCCGGGAATACATCTTGTCATTATTCCCAATATGGCTCACATTCTCATACGAATCCGGTGCTTCTCAAATCATGACAAATCCCACAGGATATCCTTTTAACATCGAATCAAGTAAATCTCTGACTTTAGCGTCTGACCACACAAAGGGTCGTTGTAAGTCAGGCAATCCTATCCGTCCTGTGCGGACATCACGCAGTAGTGTATCCACTTTGCTGGGAAAACTATCAAATAATTGTGTACCCATTTTTTCCGTTCCTTTCTTATGTATATAGCTTTATTATACTGAGAGAACGTATCGACTTCAAGGTTAACCCTACAATATTCCATCATAATTAATACGCCATACCTAGCCACTACTAGAGAAATATGCTAAAATAAATTGTTTGCAAATATACATCAAAATTCACTGAAATAAGGGGTAGTTATGGCAAATAAGTTTATTTCCGGAACCTTAATCCTAACCTTGTCCGGCTTTGTCGTCAAAGCCATTGGCAGTATTAACTGGATTATTTTATCGCGTATCTTAGGCGGTGAAGGCATTGGCATTTACCAGATGGCCTTCCCTATTTATCTCTTGGCACTGGATATTTCTAGTGCAGGCCTGCCCATTGCGATTTCTATTGTCACCGCAGAAAAGCTGGCAAAGGAAGATTATCTGGGCGCGCAGCGGATTTTCCACGTGTCTATTACGATGCTCTGTATGACGGCGTTGTTCCTCAGTATTGTCGTCTTCTTTGGCTCCACCTTCATCATCGATTACGGCTACATCCGTGAAGCGCGGGCGTATTATTCGCTCATTGCCTTAGCACCGGCTATTTTCTTTACGACTATTATTGCCGGCTATCGGGGCTATCTCCAAGGGTGGCAGCAAATGACGCCGACTGCAGTTTCGCAGATTGTGGAACAGCTCGTCCGCGTGGTCATCATGCTCGGCTTTGCAGCTCTCCTCATGCCGTATGGCCTGGATTACGCCGCTGGTGGTGCCAGCCTCGGTGCCGGTGCCGGTGGTGTTGCCGCCTTCTTAGTACTCTTATATTACTACTATAAATTAAAACGACACTTACCGGAAACGACGAAGACTTTCCCAAAAGAAAAAATCAGTTCTATTCTCCATCGTCTCGTGGTCTTAGCCATTCCGATTTCCTTATCGAGCATTATGCTCCCTGTCGTGTCTAACCTGGATTTATTCATCGTCCCACGCCGCCTTGAAGTGGCAGGGTATGCAACGGCCCAGGCGACGACGTTGTTTGGCTATTTGACAGGTATGTCTGTACCGCTCATCAACCTCGCTACGATTTTAACGGCTGCTATGGCCATGAACCTCGTGCCGACGATTAGCCATTTCTTCACGCTTGGGGACAAAGAAGAAATTTATGCGAAAACGGCGAGTGCCATGCGCATTGCCCTCCTCGTGACGATTCCCTTTAGTGTTATTCTCTACGTCATGGCCCGGCCTATTGTCACGTTTATTTACAATGCACCAGCAGCGACGGATGCAACCCAAGCCGTGGCGATTGCCATTTGTTTCCTCGGTATTCATCAGATTACGACGGCCATTTTACAAGGCTTAAAGAAACCAAAAATTCCAGTGGTCAACATGGTCATCGCTTGTGTTGCCAAAGTGGCTTGTAACTGGTTTCTCGTAGCTATCCCTGCCTTTGGCATTGCCGGTGCGTCCTATGCGACTGTTGCCGACATCGGTGTCGCTGCAGCCCTCAACTTATGGTTCATTTACCGCCATACAGGGTATATTGTGCAGGTCTCAGTGGTCTTGAAAAACGTCATCTGTGCGGCTATCATGGGGACTGCTATGTATTACCTCTATGCTTTTCTCAGCGTCCACACAGGACTTTTCCTCAGCCTCTTCGTCACGTGTGCCCTTGGCTTTGCCCTCTATTTAGTGCTCATGGCCGTCTGCGGTGGCGTCACGAAGGACGATGCCCAAAAGCTCCCCTTCTTTGGCCGTTTCTTTTAATTAACATTCAAAAACATATAAAAAATACCTAGCTTGTGCTCCTCATCGTGAGGAACATAGGCTAGGTATTTTTTTACCGTTCTTGTGCAGTATGTGTATCTGTAGCAGCTTGTTTTGTTGCTGTATGTTGTAACGCTCCCGTATGGGCCTGTTGGGTCGTCATCTGTTGTTTTTGGTCTTGCCATTCTTTGAGGCTTGGAAATATGGGCGCATCTTTCGTATTCATTTTATTGACGAGTTTCGTACTGCCTGTAGGTGCATTGCCTTTGTAGCCGCCGCCATGCCAGAGCTGCTGCCGTGTCGCTTCGACCGTCTGGACATACGCTTGCGTTTCAGCGTAATGAGGTACGCCACCAGCCGCATCAACAGCACCAGGCCCGGCATTATAGGCCGCTTCAGCGTAGATGAAGGGATTATCCATGCCTTTGTAGCGGTTGAGCATTTGGCCTAAGTATTTTACACCGCCGTAAATATTTTCTTTCCGGTCATAAGGATTGACGTTGAGGTACGCTGCTGTGTCGGGCATCAACTGGGCAATACCGACAGCACCTACGCCGGAGACAGCAGAGTTGTCGAAATGGCTTTCAGTCGTAAAGACAGCCGTTGCCAGTAAAGGGTCTACGTCGTACGCATAAGATGCGTCAAGAATATCTTGGGCAATACGGGCTCCTTCGTCACCACCGACGTATTGCTGGACATGATGATAGACAATTTCTTCTTCTGTTACAGCATAGGCTGTACAAGAAGCAGCTAAAGACAAGAGACAGGCTGCAGCCGTAACATATCGTTTAAAACGTAACATGAACGCTATCAGGCTCCTTTCGCGCGATTGCAATAAAAAGAACCTAGCTGTCAAAGCCTAGGTTCTAGGGAGAACTTCTTGTATATAGTATAGCACAATTCTCAACTTTCGCCAAATCACAGTTCCGTTACAGCGAAAGGCACATCCACAAGACCCAAATATACATGCACGTTTTCGGGGCCATGAGCATGCCTATTTTCGGGTACCGATGGGCTGCGCAAACGACAGGTGCATAAAAGGCAAAGCTTAAGAGGACGGCAATGCCCATGTGTTCCAGCGGCGAACCGGGCAACGCATTCGCCCAAAAGAGAACGACTACCATAATTCCCATGATAAAGAAGGGAATATTCCGCAGGATGCCCATGCGAACGGGCGGATGGGCATGGAGCCATTCATTTTGCGGCAATAAACATAAGACCAAGCGAATGATGGTCAAGACGAGGAAGAGTACCGTCCAAACAGGGTGGTATACATGATAGTACAAGAGACCGATAATCCACAAGAGAACATAGAAGACGGTCATCGTAATGGACGTGACAAGTTTACCAAAGCCCAGAGCAGCGTGCATATCTGTGCGCATGACGCTGGATAACACACGAGGCACCAAATGAAAGGCATCGCCCAAGCCCAAGGTCAAGGCCATCATACCGGCTAAGAGCGACGGTTGGGACACATCACTGCGGCCAATGAGGACACAGCCGACAATGACGGCAAGAGCTAAATAGCAGACATTGAAAATACTTTCAAAACGACCAAAATTCTTTTTCACAATCTTACCTCCTACAGTACGAGCATGTTCGAAAATGAGTATGCATTTCGCTATATACTCTACCATAGGACTAGAAATTTGCCAATACCTTAGGGTAAGTACGAAGCCCATTCCTCTTTCAGTGCTAAATACGCATGAATATGACAGGCCAGCATAAAGGTAAAGCGGCTTTCGCTATCTTGTAAATCATTGTGTACGAGCTGCTTGATTTTTTGCATGCGATAGGACACGGTGTTGCGATGCACAAAGGTCTCCGCTGCCACAGCCCGTATACTGCCGTCATGGCGTAAATACGATTGGAGTGTAGCATATAGATTGCGGTGATGGGTCATGTCGTACGTCAAGAGCGGCCCTAAGACTGTATCATGCAAATGTTTCATTGCTTCTTCATTTTCTTGGGAAAAGAGAATGCTGTACACACCTAATTGCTGAAACTGAGCGACATTCTTCCCTTCTCGCCGTGCCCAAACGACAGCCTGCAAGGCCTGGGTATAACACCGGCGCACAGCCAAGAGAGACTCAACGGTCATACCGCAGCCTAAGGTAATGCCCTGCAGCGTCGGTGCAGAGGGTAACGTTTGGCACAGCGAATGGACTGCCGTTTCGTGATAAATATAGCAGACTAAGACGTAGCCTGTTTTCGCAGGGAATAAAATATATGACACGCCGAGTTCATTGAGACAGCCCTTATACGTCGTCAGGCGTGCATCAGACACATTTTCATCATGAATGGCAATGACTTGGTACATCGCTTCTTTCGGAAAGCCATGGACCGTTAACGTCTGCAAGGCTTTTTCTTCATTCCCTGTCGTATAGAGCAATTCTTTACACGCTTCGATTAATTCATACTCTTCTTGTTTCGTCAAAAAGAGGGCGTACAAAAAGGACTGGGTCACATCAGCTAAGCGAATTTTCCACGGCATAATAAAGAGCGGAAAATGATGGGTATTGCATAGGTCGAGAATATCATCCGTAATATCTTCACGCAAAATATACTTGCCCACGTTAATGACCACACCAGCTGAACCGGCTTCCATAAGGGCCACAATAAAGTCATGAAGCCAGTTTTCTTGTTCCTTACAGCCCATGCCTGTCGTAAATAACAATTCATCGCGCAGTAAAAAGGAGGCATAATCACTATCTTCCATGACTTGCACCCACGATACTTCCCGAGACAAGCCGTCTGCTCCGGCAAGGAGTTTCAATTCATAGGGATTATTCGTTTCATCATAGAGCCGTGTTAAGGGAATAGACATAGGCCCTCCTATTCTCCCAATTCGACGGGCACAAAGGAAAAGGATTCTACATCAAACAAACCCGTATCTAAAAGTTTTAGTTTCGGAATGACAGGCAGCGTCATAAAGGCTAGCGTCATAATGACATCGACAGCAGGACTTACGCCAAGTTCCATATGGGCTTTAGCATAGATGATTTCCATAGCATCATCGACGGTCTTGGCATCTTGGTCACTCATCAGGCCAGCAATAGGCAAGGCCAGAGACGCTAAGACCTGTCCGTTTAAGACGACGGCCATACCACCGCCAATATGACGGAGCGTCGTCACAGCCAAAGCCATATCGTCATTGTTAGCTCCGACAACGATGATATTGTGCGAGTCGTGGGCAATAGATACAGCAACGGCACCGCGTTTCAGGCCGTAACCTCGTAAGAATCCTACACCGACACAGCCTGTATCATGATGGCGTTCGACGACGGCAACCTTCACGATGTCTATAGCTGGGTCAAAGACAAAGTCACCGGTCTTATCGATGGCTACTGTTGCTTCTCCCTTTTCGGTGACCACACCGCCAGGTAAGATATCTATAGTCCGCACGTGCCCTTTTTGTAAATGGAGCCGTAACTTGTCTACAGAAAAATCGCCAATATGGACAGACCCGGCGACAGGCGCAATGGATTCTCGTTCAACAGGCAAAAGATACTGTCCATCCGCAGCGACGAGCTTCCCTTGAATGAAGGTCTTCGCTACGGCAAAATCTTCTAAATTACGGAATAAGACAATATCAGCCCGTTTTCCCGGAGCTAAGGCACCGCGGTCATCTAAATGATAGCATTCTGCTGCGTTGAGCGTCGCCATCGTCAGTGCTTGGACAGGCGTTAGGCCATTGGCTACGCAGATGCGGAGATGTTCATTTAAATGTCCCTTTTGAAAGATCGTCTTTGGATGTAAATCGTCAGAGCATAAGAGGAAACGGCGCAGCGTAGCCGGTGTGACAGCTTCCACCAGGCGCGGCAAGTCATGGCACGCCGACCCATTGCGCAAGAGGACATACATGCCGAGGGCAATGCGTTCCTTTACATCGTCGACTGTAAAGCATTCGTGGTCTGTCAAGATACGGGCACTGACATAGGCCTGCAACGCCTTGCCGGTCAGACCGGGGCTATGGCCGTCAATAGGCTTTTTCCCTTCCCAAGCAGCGACGATTTTGTCGAGCACATCGGGCACAGCATGGATGACGCCGGGCGCATTCATAAATTCGCCTACGCCCAAGATGCGCTTGTCCTGGAGGATATCTGCAATATCAGCTGCTGAAATCGTAGCACCGCTGTGGTCAAAAGGCGTAGCCGGTACACACGACGGCACCATATATTGAATATCTAAGGCCGTTCTTGCTGCAGCGCGCAGCATATAGTCTAGCCCTTCTCTACCGCAGACATTGACAATTTCATGTGGGTCAGCTACGATGGTCGTCGTCCCCAGGGGCACGATGAGGCGGCCAAATTCTTCAGGGCTCGTATAGGAAGATTCAATATGGATATGGCTTTCAATTAGTCCCGGTGCTGCATAGAGGCCTGTGCCGTCGATGGTTTCGTTCCCTTCATACGGGCCGCCAATGCCGACAATGACTCCGTCAGCAATGGCAATGTCACCGGTCGTGATAGTCTGGTTGTATACATTGATGATTTGGCAATTCGTAATAACCGTATCACCAGGCTCTTGTCCTTGAGCTACGGCCATACGCCGCGTTAGTATGTCTCGTGTCGTCATAATTCGTCTCCTTAGTACCTATAATATTTATTTCATTGTATCATACTTGCGCCCTTTTGGGGACATAAGTATGTCGAAATGGAATAGAAAAAGAGTTGCCCCAGCGAGTCTATATATCATATAATACGAGATGTTCCTTACAGTCATTATACATCTTATAAAAAGGAGTGAATGTACATGACAGAAACACGTAGTTTTCTCGACAAGGTCTTCCGCCTCACAGACAATGGTACGTCTGTACGGACGGAAATTCTCGCCGGTATTACGACGTTCATGACAATGGCCTATATTCTGGCCGTTAACCCTACTATTTTAAGTGCTACAGGCATGGATAAAGGTGCCGTTCTGACGGCAACGGCTCTTGCTGCCTGCATTGGTACGCTCTGCATGGCTATTTTTGCTAACTATCCCTTCGCTCTGGCACCGGGCATGGGGCTCAATGCCTTCTTCGCCTACACGGTTGTCTTGCAAATGGGCTATACGTGGGAAATGGCTTTGGCAGCCGTCTTCGTCGAAGGGCTTGTGTTTATCGTCCTTTCCTTGACGAATGTCCGCGAAGCCCTCTTTAACGCCATCCCCATGACGCTGAAGAAAGCCGTCTCTGCCGGGATTGGCCTCTTCATTGCCCTCATTGGTCTTTTAAATTCGCAAATCATCGTAGCCAATCCAGCGACGAAAATTTCGCTCTATTCCTTTAAAGCAGCCGTAGCGGATGGCACGTTCCATACGGTAGGTATTACGGTTCTCCTCGCCATGATTGGCATCCTCTTTACGGCTATTTTAATGGTCAAAAAAGTACGGGGCAACATCCTTTTGGGCATTCTCTTTACGTGGATTCTCGCCGTTATTTGCGAGCTTACCGGCCTCTATGTACCCAATCCGAGCCTCCATATGTACAGCGTCATTCCTGACGTATCTGCCGGGGCTGCATCCTTTGCACCGGTTAGTCTTGCGCCGATTTTTGGCAAATTAGACTTTACGGAAATGTTTTCGGTCAATTTCTTAGTCGTCATGTTTGCCTTCCTTTTCGTCGATATTTTCGATACTTTAGGCACGCTCATTGGGGTCTCGTCAAAAGCGAATATGCTCGATAAAGATGGTAAGTTGCCGCGCATTAAAGGTGCCCTCATGGCCGATGCTGTGGCTACGACCTTCGGTGCCGTCATCGGTACGAGTACGACGACGACTTTCGTCGAAAGTGCTACCGGTGTCAGCGAAGGCGGACGTACAGGGTTAACAGCGGTTTGCGTAGCCGTTCTCTTTGCGCTCTCTCTTTTCTTATCGCCTATTTTCATGGCCATTCCGGCTTTTGCTACGTCTCCGGCACTGGTCATCGTCGGATTCCTCATGCTTACGTCCGTTGCAGGCATTGACTTTGAAGATTTTAGCGAATCCATTCCGGCATACATTACGATTATTGCTATGCCCTTCTGCTACAGCATTTCCGAAGGCATTTCGTTCGGTGTCATTTCGTACGTAGTCATTAATTTACTCACAGGCAAACGTGAAAAAATCAGTATCCTCATGTATGTCTTAGCCGTCATTTTCGTCATAAAATACGTCTTACTCTAAGTCATACCTCTACTCCCTAAGAAAATTTTCTATTTCTTAGGGAGTTTTTTTGTACGGTTAGTTCAAAACGACAAGAATGAAGTATTCCATTACGTCCAGCCCCAGCATAAACGGGATTTTCTTGATTGTATATGGCACATTGGCGAAGCCATTCGTCAGCAGCATTACATTTCCATCCAGTACTTACGGCTCAAGGATAAAAGCGTCGTTACCCGCAAAATCAAGCCTGTAGCCATTATGTTTTCAGAATACTATTTCTACGTAGCCGCCTTCATCGAAGACCCAGACTTAGCAGAGCACGTACAAGGCTTGCACATTTCGCCGACTGTTTACCGTATGGATCGCATCCAAGACGATTGCAGCCGAAGTCTACGGCAAAGGTATCGATATGTGGCTGCGCAGTCAAGGCGACAAGGTACAAGTTCTTTCAACAATGCCAAAAAAACCACCAGTATAAGCTGGTGGTTTTTCTTTTATGAAGCTCGTTCGATTGTAAACCAGAAGGTCACGCCGTCCGTCTCATTATGGACACCGTACTGCTGTCCGTGGAGTTTGACGAGAGCAGCGACGATACCGAGGCCTAAGCCGTGACCGCCAAAGATGCGTTTGACGTTGCGGCTCCGGGCTGTATCGACTTTGTAGAAAGGCTCCCAAATCCGCTTCAGCGATTCTTCTGGGATTTGGATACCTTGGTTATAGACGCTCACTTTGTAGCGCAGTTTCCCTTCTTCGACCGTAATGACGATACGTCCCCCTTCAGGCGTGTAATCAATGGCATTGCTGAGGAAGTTGCTCAGAATGCTGTCGATTTGTTCCGGGTCACCGTACGTCGTCATTTCAGCAGGCAGTTTCCAAACCATAGTAATGTTCTTCTTCTGCACCGCTTGGGCAAAGCGGTCTTTCGTTTCGTCAGCAAGGGCACCGAAGTCAAAAGCTGTCTTTTCCAGTTTAAAGGAGCCCGTTTCGAGACGAGACAAGTTTAATAATCCTTTTACGAGATTATCCATCTTGACCGTTTCATTTTTAATGACGTGGCAATAATGCTGTTGTGTGGCCACATCGTTATCGAGGCTGTCGAGGCCTTCGGCATAGCCCTGAATGATAGCTAGCGGCGTTTTCAGTTCATGAGACACAGCAAAGATAAAGGACTTGCGCATGTGTTCTACTTCTTTCGCCTTTTCTAGCTGCGTGTGCAATTCAGCATTCGACTTCTTTAAGGCTGTCAATGCCGAATTCAGCTGATTCGACAAGGTGTTGAGACTGCTGCCGAGTTCACCGATTTCGTCTTTCCGCTTGCCGTGCCATTTTTTCGTAAAATCGAGGTGCGTCATGGCAACGGACAGGCTCTTTAATTCCAGTAAAGGCTTGACCATTTTATTGGTCAACATCATGCTGCAAATAGTCGCTAAAATGACCCAAATAATCCCGCAAATGAGGATAAATTGTTGCACAATGCCAATACTTTCCTGCATCGGTGCGACCGGGCGGCTAATGAGGAGATACGTGTGCTCGCCCAGGCGCGAAATGAGGCTGAAATACTGGAAGTTTTCACTAGGCTGATGGAACTGGACTTTGCCGATTTCTGCTTCGTCCGGTTTTTGTCCTTTCAGGAGCTCCAGCATTTCTTGAATATGCTTCGGCAGTACTAATTTACGCTGGAAATCGTTAAAATCTTGTGATTCCTGTTCTTTCCCTACAGCGACGACGACGTTATTGGCATCGAGTTTTGGCGGTGTGACGACGACGCGCCGTCCTGGCCGAGACGAATACACAAGCTGGCTGTTATCGACGATGAGCACGTCTGCGCCAAGCTTTTGGCTAATAGAATCATACTGTTCTTCACCGTTCATCCCTTTTTGGGCATAAATCTTACTAATGTCCTGGCTGGCATCAATCATATTTTCTTTCTTGATTTCATAGAAATAATAGTTAAAGCCAATACCAATAATCCCAAGGAGTGAAAGGATAAAGAATAAGGTGAAACAAATGACGTAAATCCCGGCTTTCGTCCGCAGTGATAAATGTTTCATCATTATTTAGAGTCGTAGCGATAGCCGTAACCACGAACGGTTTGAATGTATTTGCCTTTGTCGCCCAGTTTAATGCGCAAACGGTTAATATGTGTATCTACCGTCCGTAAATCGCCGTAGTATTCGTAATTCCATACTTTATTGAGGATTTGACGACGGCTCAAGGCTTTACCAGCATTGGTCATTAAGTAATTGAATAACTTATATTCTGTCGGGCTGAGATTGACGTTTTTCCCATCAATGACGACCATCCGTGCATCTCTATCAATGGATACACCTTCGTCGTTTTGGCATTCCATTTGGTCACGCTGGGTCCGGCGCAGGAGGGCTTTGACTTTAGCGACGAGGATTTTCGGGCTAAAAGGCTTCGTCAAGTATTCATCGACCCCTAAGTCATAGGCAAAGAGCTGGTCAATTTCTTCACCCTTAGCGGTGAGCATCATAATCGGTACGGTCGATTCGCGGCGAATTTCACGGCATACAGTCCAGCCATCGAATTTTGGCATCATCACATCGAGGATAATCAAATCCGGTGTCTTTTTATGATACATTTCTAAGGCTTCTTTGCCGTCTGCTGCTTCATAGACTTCATACCCTTCCGGTTTTAAGAAATCAATGACGAGCTGACGCATGAGTTGTTCATCATCAGCAATTAAAATTTTTTCCATCCTAATCCTTCCCTTCTACGGTTAGTTTTATGTAGTCATCTTATCATATTGGACGAATCATCGCTACATCTTTTGACAGTTTTTTTAGCCAAATTGCGATTGATTTTCCATTTAGTTGTAAATTCGGGGCAATATCGGCGAGGGGCACAAGGACAAAGGCCCGTTCCGTCACGTACGGATGAGGCAAGGTCAAGGTCGCACTGTGGCAGCTTTCGTCGGGACTATAGACGAGGTCAATGTCAATCGTGCGGGCACCCCACTTTTCATGGCGTACACGGCCTAAGCGTTGTTCAATGCCCAGGCACAGCTGTAATAGTTCTTCCCCAGAGAGCGTCGTCGTCACAGCCAAGGCACCGTTAATAAATCCTGGCTGATCCGTCTTGCCCCACGGCGGCGTTTCGTACCACGGCGAGACAGCTGTGACGGTTACGTCCGGTTCTTGCCGCAACAGGCCTACAGCCTCTTGCAACGTCCGTAAACGGTCGCCTAAATTCGCACCTACACTGAGGTAAAAAGTCTTCGTCATGCTTTCACCCGTTCTATCGTTACGGCAACGTCCGTAATAGGGCCGCCAACAGGTGCATATGGCTTATGGACCGTAATGGTGACGGCTTCGACAGCAAACTGCGCCAGAATGGTATCGGCTAAGACTTGGGCGAGCCGTTCAATGAGCTGATAGGGCTTTCCTTCTGTTATCTCTTTGACGAGGCCATAGACTTTGCTATAGTCAATCGTAGCTGTTAAGTCATCGGTCTGTCCGGCCTTTTCTAAGGATGTATACAAGATGACATCGATGATAAAAGGCTGACCATTTCGTTGTTCTTCCGGCAGGCACCCGTGATAACCATAGCAGGCAATGCCTGTAAGTGTAATCGTATCCATTTATTCCCCCCGAATGGCATCGGCCATTTTGCACATGCGCACAATAGGCAATACATCGTGGACGCGGACAATATCGCAGCCTGCTAAGATGCCGCTGACACAGGTCGTGCCCGTCCCTTCCATGCGTTCACTAATCGGTAAATCTAAGATTTTGCCAATAAAGCCCTTGCGCGACGTACCGAGGAGCAAAGGATAGGGCAAATTCGTAAGCTCATCGAGATGCTGAATGACGTAGAGATTCTGTTCTGCTGTCTTGCCGAAGCCAATGCCAATGCCCGGGTCAGTAATGATATTTTCTTGCTTGACCCCAGCTGCCGCAGCAATGGCCGCAGAATGAATGAAAAAGAGTTTAATTTCTTCCATCATATCGCCGTATTCTGTGCCGTCTTGGTTGTGCATAATGATAATGGGCACGTCGTGTTTGGCTGCAACTGCTGCCATTTGGCCCGGTTCTTCTGCGTATTGGAGTCCCCAAATATCATTCATCATGTGCGCCCCTAAGGACATAGCGTAGTCTGCCGTTTTCGCTTTATACGTGTCCACCGAAATGGGCACAGGGCATTCTTTAATCAAACGAGGCAAGATAGGTTCGAGACGGTCAATTTCTTCGTCTGCTGAAATAGGCGTAAACCCTGGACGCGACGATTCAGCACCAATATCGATAATATCGGCTCCGTCTGCCACCATTTGTTCCATATGGCGCAGCGCATCGTCTACCTGATTCCATTTACCGCCATCTGAAAAGGAATCAGGTGTATAATTTAAAATTCCCATGACGGCCGTTTTATTTCCTAAGGATAAAGTTTTCCCATCTTTCCAAGTGTATGTTCTATGTTCGCGATTATGCATGTGTGTCCTCCTCCATTATAATCTGCCACGCATCTGTATAAGCTGCTGTCCCGGCTGCCAGCGTCCCTGTGGCGGCTGTCGTAATAATGCCTGTATCCATAGCAAGGCGGTTGCGCATGGTCAAGCACAAGTGCGTCGCTTGGACAACGACCAGCACGCCTTCGGGATGAAGGCCCCGCATCAGGGACTGACAGAGTTCATCTGTCAGCCGTTCTTGGAGCTGCGGCCGCCGTGCTAACGTATCGACAGCGTCGACAAAGTGGCCAAAGCCAGCGATTTTTCCGTTTTTTGGATAATAAGCAATATGGACCGTACCAAAAAAAGGCAATAAGTGATGTTCACAGAGGGAATGAAAACGAATATTCCGCACTGCTACCAGGCCATTAGATTGCGTAATAATGGGCTGCTGCCATTGGTCATCAGGATTTTCTTGAAGGCCTGAAAAAAACTGGGCGTACATTTCCGCTACGCGCTGCGGCGTTTTTTCCATGCCTAAGTGCTGCAAATCAAGGCCTAAGGCTTCCAAAAAATCATGCATGGCCTGCACTGCTTTTTCATTTATTTCCATCAAATTCATCCCCTAGAGCATGTAGTAGTAGGCACCAATGAACAGCAAGCCGCCGACGATGATACAGACAGGGCTGGCGTATTGCTGCCATGGTCGTTCTTGGTGATATAAGTAAATGTCTTCCGGATTAGCCGGATTATACCGCAAGCTCACAGCATCACCAGCCACATAGGGCCATTCGGTATTGCCAAAGGTGTACCGCGCCTTGTACGTCGTACCATCGACCGCAAAGGTAACGACAGGAAAATAGAGATTTCCGCCTTTGCGTTTTTCTTCGACAAAGCCGAGTAGTTTCCCTTCTGCAGGCTGTGTACAACGCCGTACGAGACGACGCAGCCGATAGCCGTGATACGTTCCCATGGCGATTAAAAAAAAGCCAATGAGAGCCGGTATATAATATAATACATTCCACATATCCGTTCCTCCTGGGTGTGATTATATAGTCGGTATGCGCCGACTCAAATAGATGCCGAGAATACCTCCGGCAAAGCCCGTCCAGAGCTGGGGCCAGCTCATGGCAAAGAGAATCATATGCCGCACAGCATCGGGAAAGGCGACAAAACTAAAGAGCATATAAAAGGAGCCGTATAACACTACTGTTTTGCACACCGTTGCGGCAACGACACTAGCGTAGCCGTTTGTAATGCGCCACTGTTGCTGTACGTAGTATAACAGGACATAGACCGTATTGCCAAGAGCTACAGGCACTATAAACGGCGGCAGCGGCAGCATCCCTTCGAGCCAGGCGAAAAAAGGTGTCACACAGGCCACGATGACACCGGCCCGCCAGCTAATCGTGAGGACGGCGACGACGAGGCACGCATTGACCAGGGCACCGACGACAAACATACTCACTTGCGGCGGAATAGGAATGAGCAATCGCAGCCCTTGTAAGATGAGCGTAGCCGTTAAGAGCAAGGCTGTACGCGTACTTTTTTGTATCATATCATGATTCATCGTATACTCCCTACATAAATCTAAAAAATTTGTTATAATAAAGACGTTCTTATCTTATTGTATCTATAGAGGTGTCACATGTCAAAACGTTTCATTCATTCTATTAATTACATGCGCGGGTTGTGCATGCTCGGCGTCATTGCCATTCACGTCGGCTCTGTGGCTATTACGGTGCCGACGCCCAATCTCAGCCTCATTGCGGTCTTAGAGATTCTCTCGCGCTTTTCAGTGCCAGCCTTTTTCTTTCTCTCGGCGTTCGGCATGTTTTACAGCCAGCCCTTAGACCACCCCTTTCAATACAAGGACTATTTAAAACGCCGTATTCGCACAGTTCTCGTGCCGTATGTAGCGTGGTCCTTATTTTACATGGCCTACGTCTCTGTCCTCAGCCATAATTGGAATCTCTTCGAACCGGCGACGTTCATCAAGACCTTGTGGTACGGCCTGGCTATGTATCACATTTACTTTCTCGTCATTTTGCTCTGGTTCTACGTCCTCATGCCCTTGTGGCGGCCTTTCCTGCGCCTCCTTAACCGTGCGCCGTGGCCGTCCTTTACACTGCTCTTAGTGGCCAATATGGTCTTTAACTTTTACTCGAGCTACATTTGGACCGTTCAGTCTGCGAATCCCCTCATCCAAGATGCGTTTAATTACCGCTTAAATTACATCGTCTTCCACTACCTTTTCATCTTCATGTTCGGGGCCTTTACGGCAGAACATTTCCACGACGTTACAGCCTGGCTGACGCGGCACGGCAAACTGATTAATCTCTTCCAAGGCCTTACGACGCTCGGCATGGTTGCGGCTTATTACGAAGTCATGGATATCCTCCACTACGATGCCTTAGCAGCGGTCTTCACAGTCCATCAGCTCAGCCCCATTGGCATGTGCTACACCTTGTCGACGCTGCTCTTCCTCCTCTACTGGTGGGAATGCCGTCCTGTACCGGTGTGGATAGACAGTCTCTTTTCCATGCTCGGGAATTACTCGTATCCCATTTACTTAGTCCATCCTGTTTTCCTCAGTCTTTGTACAGGACTAGCCGCACACTTCCACTTCTATTTGCGGTCTCTTTACATCATCGCCATATACCTCATCGTTGCCTGCTGTGCTGCGGCGTACTCGGCTATTGTCAAGAAACTGCCTTTACCGAAATGGCTGCGCATTTGTCTCCAAGGAAAATAATTATAACACATTCATACGGCGCAATGCTTCGTCACTATGACCGGCATTGCGCCATTTGGGTACAATGTCATTCCACATAGCAAGTAACCCTTCGAGCCACTTTACTTCCCGCGGTGATGTGACGAAATGAAGGTTTGCCACAGCCGTCACAATGTGTTCGATAGATTCGCTAGCAGCGAGCATCATCAGGACAGACTGCCAGAGCTGGATTACTTCCCCTTCAGAGACGACCGTAATATCCAGTAAATCACTGAGTGTCTGGCTCAGGCGGTCCATAGGGACAAAGGCAATCATGCCTAAGTCAGCGTGTTCAATGACTTCTTTAGGCGGAATGAAAAAATCTACGTCCCGGCGATTCCAGACAATGGCCGCGGCTGTATCCGGTGCAATGTGCTTGTCATAGATTTCACCGTGACTAAGGGCAAAAGTCTGCGCTTCTGCCGGGATTTGTTGCAACATACGGGCTAAGTCTAGAGCCGTTTTCGGTGCGCCCCGGCGTTGGTTGTATACTTTCGTCAAGACAGCCATAGGCACACTGCCGTATAAGGTGTATATGGTCGCTAAGACGTAAGACAGCCACTGTTTCGTATCGTCTGTCAGTGACGTTGCAGTGGACTCACTCCCGGCGGCTGCACCGACGATGGAAGAAAATAAAAGACGATGAAATCCGTCTGGTGTATATGGATCAATCCGTTTCAAAGGCATTCCCTTCTTTCTCTAGTAACCTTAAGATATGCTTAAGTATACCATGAAATCATAGATTATACTATAAAGTACTCCTTCATTGTGGACTTTATCAAGTGAAAGTACTTGCCTCTCTCGTAAAAATACAGTAAAATAGGGACATCGTATATTTATATTCCTTATATTCTTTACTAGAGGGGGATTTATTTTCTATGTCTCACATTAATGTGCCTATTCTCGTGGCCTTTGCTATTTATTTAATAGCTATGTTGCTCATAGGCGTGTATTACTCGCGGTCACAACAACGCTTGAGTGACTACATTCTCGGCGGCCGCAGCTTGGGGCCATGGATTACATCCATGAGTGCGGAAGCGTCTGACATGAGCGGCTGGATGCTCATGGGCGTGCCGGGCTTTGCGTATGCAACAGGTATTTCCGCATCGTGGATTGCCATTGGGATTTCTATTGGTACGTGGCTGAACTGGCATTTTGTAGCCCAGCGTCTGCGCAACTATACAGAAGTTGCTAATAACAGCTTGACTATGCCGGACTATTTAAAAAACCGCTTCCACGATGACAAAAATATTTTACGGATTATTTCGGCCATTTTCATTTTGATTTTCTTCATGATTTATACGTCATCCGGCTTTGTCTCGGGCGGTAAGCTCTTTGAAGCTGTCTTTGGCATGGACTATTTCTCGGCTCTCCTCTTAAGTGCCGGCGTCGTCGTAGTCTATACCTTCCTCGGCGGCTTTATGGCCGTTTGCTGGACGGACTTCATTCAAGGGTGCATGATGTTCTTAGCTATCGTCCTCGTGCCCCTCGTCGGCATGATGGTTGCCGGTGGCTTTACGGAAACGATGACTCGTCTTTCTACAGAAGCACCGCATCTCCTCGACATTGCGCCTGATACATCCACGACCGGTGTCATTGCCATTATTTCTGCCTTAGCTTGGGGCGTTGGCTATTTCGGTCAGCCTCATATTCTCGTACGTTTCATGGCCATTGGTGACCCCTTAGAGTTACGTAAATCCAAATACATTGCCATGACCTGGGTCATTATCTCCCTCATTGCAGCAGTCTTCGTTGGTCTCGTCGGCAAACTCGTCGTGACTACACCGCTCACAGGGCCGGATACAGAAAAGGTCTTCCTCGTCATGAGTGACCAGCTCTTCCCGCCCTTTGCGACAGGTCTCATCCTCTCCGCCGTCTTGGCGGCCATCATGAGTACAGCATCGTCACAGCTCCTCGTCACGGCGTCAGCTATTTCCCGCGACCTGTATAATACGTTCTTCCGGCAGCACGCCAGCGATAAAGAACTGATTTATGTCAGCCGTATTACAGTGCTCGTCGTCTCTATGTTTGCTATCATTATGGCTCTCGACCCAAATAGCTACATTTTGACCATGGTCTCTTACGCGTGGGCCGGTTTTGGTGCTGCCTTTGGGCCGACTATCCTCCTCTCGCTCTACTGGAAACGCATGACCCGTAACGGTGCCTTAGCAGGCATTATCGTCGGCGGCCTGACCGTCCTCATTTGGAAACAATTCGGTTGGTTCGGCTTATATGAAATCGTGCCAGGGTTTATCTTCTCCCTCATTGCCATTTATGTCGTCAGCAAATTCGATACACCACCGACACCGGCTATGCTCGCTGAGTTCGATAAGGCTATCCATTTAAAACAAAAAATTACGATTCTTCGTGGCGAAGACCATCAGTAAGTCCATACTAAAAGCAGTTGTACTCATGTTGTACAACTGCTTTCTGTATATGCCAAACTTCTCCTTGCAAGGGATGTAAAAAACTTATATAATAAAATGTATTGTAAAGTTTAGGATTACACGTAGATGAGGTGGATTATGTCGTTACTTGATGAAGTAAACAGTCGTCGTACCTTTGCCATCATCTCCCATCCAGATGCTGGTAAAACGACATTAACAGAAAAATTATTACTCTACGGCGGTGCCATTCACTTAGCCGGTTCCGTCAAAGCCAGAAAAACAGCGAAACATGCCGTATCAGACTGGATGGAAATCGAAAAACAGCGTGGTATTTCTGTTACCAGCTCGGTGCTTCAATTTGATTACGAAGGCCACCATATTAATATCCTGGATACACCAGGGCACCAAGACTTCAGTGAAGATACGTACCGTACGCTCATGGCTGCAGATAGTGCAGTCATGCTCATTGACGTTGCTAAAGGTGTCGAAGCGCAGACGAAGAAATTGTTCCGCGTCTGTAAAGAACGGGGTATCCCCATTTTTACGTTCGTCAACAAGATTGACCATTTCGGCCGCAACCCCTTTGATTTAATGGACGAAATCGAAAATACCTTAGGCATTCATGCGTATCCTATGAACTGGCCTATTGGCATTAACGGCAATTATCAAGGCATTTACGACCGCGCCCAAGCATCGATTGAGCTCTTTGAAAAAGATACATCTCACGGCCAGCGGAAGTTAGCTTCGACGAAAGGCTCTGCTGATGACCCGGTCTTTAAAGACTTACTCGAAGACGAAGTCCATCAGGCCTTAATCGATGACATCGAACTCCTCGACATGGCTGGCGACGAATTCGATATGGAAAAGGTCAAACAAGGCCTCTTAACGCCTATGTTCTTTGGCTCGGCCATGACTAACTTCGGGGTCAAACCATTCCTGGAAGAATTCCTCCGTATGGCTCCAAAACCACAGCCGCGGAAATGCCAAGAAGGCGTAGTCGAACCGACATCAGACCAGTTTACGTCATTCGTCTTTAAGATTCAGGCGAACATGAACCCACAGCATCATGACCGCATCGTTTTCATGCGCATTTGCTCTGGGAAATTCGAAAAAGGCATGACCGTTACACACCGTCAGTCCGGCAAGACCTTGCGGCTCATGCAGCCCCAACAGTTCCTCGCCACAGAACGGACGATTGTCGAAGATGCCTACCCTGGCGATATCATCGGTGTCTTCGATAACGGCACCATGGGCGTTGGGGACACGCTCTATTCGGGCAAGAAGAAAGTGACCTTCCAAGACTTCCCAACGTTCCCACCGGAATTATTTGCCCGCATTCGCGCTAAAGACTCGATGAAGCGGAAACAGTTCCTCAAAGGCATGACCCAGCTCGCCCAAGAAGGGGCCGTCCAGATTTACGAAAATCTCGGCTCTATGGAAAGCTATATCGTCGGTGCCGTCGGGCAGTTGCAGTTTGAAGTCCTCGAATACCGATTAAAACACGAATACGGCGTAGATCTCGAGATGAACAATCTCCCCTACACGGTTGCCCGGTGGATTCAAAATAACGGCCATGACACGAAAGAACTGAAAAATATTGACAGTGCTATGATTGTCAAAGACCACAAGCAACGGTTAGTCTTGCTCATTGCCAACGAATGGCAAACGAACTGGATTGTCGAACGGAATCCGGAATTTACGTTCTGCTCCACACCAGACCAGCTCGCCCTTCCTGAAACAGACGAAGAATAATTACATATACAAAAATAAGGACGCTCTTAAGAGCGTCCTTTTTCATCGCTTAAATCTTCTTTAATTTTTTCTAATACCTTAATGGCCTTCCGTCGTCTATTCCAATACCAGAGACCGCCGTAGACGCTGGCGACGACGATGACGAGAATAGTCAGGCGCATGGAATTATCTTCCATCATAACTACGTCGTGGCCGACGACGACTTCGACCGCTACAGATGGCAGTTTGCCAATGAGACAGGCAATAATATAGTCACGGTAACTAATGTGGCTCAAGGCCCCTAAGGCCGTGACCAAGCCGTTTGGCGAATACGGTACAGCCCGGGCAATAATCATGGCTTTGAGCGTACTGTATTCATCGAGTTTAGTGAGCATTTTGCTGTGTTCAATGACCTTTTGCGCTTTATGGCGAAAGAGGGTGCGCATGAAAAAGAAGCTAATGACTACGCCTATCGTTTCGGCCAGCCACGAGACGACCGTCCCGGTCCAAATGCCAAAGACGACACCGTTGGCCGTCGAAATAAAGATAGACGGCAAAAAGCCAACCATATTGATGACTATATCGATAATCATGCTAATGGCCATAGCCCAAATGCCAAAGGAGCGCAAATATGCAATAGTCCCTTCCATGTTGCCACTCGTCGACAAGTCCCAGACGGTTACGTAAAAATCAGGCAAAGCCAAATGGATACCGCCTAAGACGGCCAGGAGGGCTGCAAAAAAGAGCATTTTTATATGCGATTCATTGAGTTTCATCATAGACATGCATCAACTTTCTGATGTAGAGTTTGCTTGCGTGCGCCGCCGTTTCAAGCGGTCGTGTTTCAGTTTCGTCAAATACATAGAGCCGCCAACGATACCTATACCGCCAAAGACCGTGAGCAACGTCAGGACTTCGCCAAAGACGACATAGCCCCAGAGAGCGTTGAAAAAGACGGCAATATAGGCGACAAAGCTGACGACGACGGCATTAGCTGACGCGTAAGCATCAGTCATCCAGACCTGGGCTAAGACCGTCACAATAGCCATGGCCACGTATAAAATCCATTCCTTAGCATTAGGCATTTGGAAATCAAAGCCCATAATGGCTGCACCGCCAACAGCAGCGCAGAAGAGGAAATAAAAGACGATTTCGTACTGATGGTGCCGACCAGATGCAGTCAACTTACTAACCGTCGTGTACGCAGCTGCCGCTAAAATAGCCTGAGCCAAGACAAATAACGAATAGACATTAAAGGACGAGAAATTCCAAGGCTGCACGATGAGGCAGGCTCCTAAGAAAATGACGATGAGCGGCAACCCGGCTCCTTTAGGCAATGCTTCTTTGAGGAAAATCGCTGCAAAGAGCATGACGAAGAAAGCCGACGTTTGGGATAAAATAGAAATATCTGCAAGGGGCACTTCACGAATGGCAAAAAAGAGAAACATCATGCCTGCACCACCGGCAACGCCGCGAAACCAGAGTGACGACCGGTCATACTTCGAGAAATGGATGCCTTGCCATTTCATTAAGCCTAAAATGATGAGGGCACTGAGGAAACCGCGAAAGAAGGCGATTTCCCCTGTTCCCATAGTGTACGATAATTCTTTGACAATGACGTTTTGAATACTAAAAGCCAGGGCTGATAGTATCATGTAAATGACGCCCTTATTCACAATAGATGCTCCTTCTTATGCCTTTTCATGAATCGCATCGACAAAAGATAAGACAGCTTGTTTCATATCTTCTTTAGCAATGGCCGTTTCAAAGCGAACCGGTTTCTGCTGCAAATCTAAGAGCGGTTTCGGTAAAGCCATGCCTGTTAAGATAGAAATTTCTTTTAATTCATCAAAGGGGTCTGCATAGGGCGTAAGTGCCAAGGCTTTGACAATAGTCGGTGGGAACTTGTACGGATGGGCCGTCGACATAATGACCGTATGACGGCCTGCGTCGAGACCTTGTTTATGACGATTTAAATAGACACCGTACGCTACGGCTGTGTGCGGATCCAAAAGATAACCAAAGTCGTTATACACGTGGTTAATGACTGCTTCTGTTTCGTCGTCATCAATCCAGCCGCCTACAAATTCATCTTGCAGGGTTTTAAGTTCGTCTTTAGTCACAGCCATTTTCCCTGTTTCGGCAAGGTCTTTTTCCCACTGCGCGACTTTTGCGGCATCTTGGCCAGCTACGTAGAACAAGAACCGTTCAAAGTTACTCGAAAGGAGGATGTCCATCGACGGGCTGTCTGTCGTGTAGAAATCACGATTCATATCATAGACACCAGTCTTAAAGAAGTCCGCTAAGACTTTGTTTTTATTGGACGCGCAAATGAGTTCGCCAATAGGCACGCCCATTTTTTTCGCAAAGTAACCAGCTAAGATGTTGCCGAAGTTACCTGTCGGTACGACTACATCGAACAGTTCTCCTTCGGAAATGGCACCGTTGTCGACGAGATTGACGTACGTCGAGACGTAGTACGCCACTTGCGGGAAGAGACGGCCAATGTTGATAGAGTTCGCACTGGAGAAGAGCACGCCCTTGTCGTTGGCATAAGCGTTGACTTCTGCATTCGTGAAGACTCGTTTTAAGAAGCTCTGTGCGTCGTCGAAGTTCCCGTAAATTGCAGAAACCTTGACGTTTGCCCCTTCTTGTTTCTGCATCTGCTGTTTTTGCATCGGGCTGACGCCTTCGCTCGGATAGAAGACCATAATGTTCGTACCGGGCACGTCTTTAAAGCCTTCGAGAGCCGCTTTCCCTGTATCACCGGAGGTCGCCGTCAAAATCAAGATGTCCCGCGTTTCTTGTTCCTGCTTCTTTGCAGCCGTCAAGAGATATGGGAACAAGGATAAAGCTAAGTCTTTAAAGGCTAAGGTCCGGCCATGGAATAATTCGGCAATGGACAAATCCGTATCAATCGAATGGAGCGGCACAATGCGGTCATCGCGGAAGGTCGTAGCATTATAAGCCGACGCAATCATGGCTTTCCGTTCTTCCTCTGTAAAGTTCGTGAAGAAATAGGACAAGACCACAGCGGCAATATCTTGATAGGATTTACCGGCTAAGGTTTTATAGTCTAAGACGTTTTCTGGAAAGGTTTCCGGTACATATAAGCCGCCGTCTTGGGCAAGGCCATGCAAGAGTGCATACGACGGTGTCACACATTCATTGGAGCGGGTGCTTTTAAATTTCATTATTGAGTCTCCCCCTTTTATACAAGAATTACTTGTATTATACCATAAGTCGCCTTAGACGACTTGGAATAGATAGAATTTTAAATAATTTGTTTCTGGTACGTTCCACAAAATAGGATGGTCCGGTGATTGCTGACGCCCCTCGATTTGGCGTAAATGCACACCTGCATCTTTCGCCGCATCAGCCAGCATTTGCCGGAATAAATCGTCCCGCATGAAGTGCGAGCACGAACACGTAGCCAGATAGCCGCCACGAGGCAAGAGCTTCATGGCTTTTAAATTGATTTCTTTGTAGCCTCGAATGGCGTTGCGAACCGTGTGGCCTGATTTTGTAAAGGCCGGCGGGTCTAAGATGATGAAATCATAGTCCCGGCACTTCTGTTCTGCCAGTTCCGTAAGCAAATCGAAGACATTGGCTTGCTTTGCTGTGACAACATCAGAAAGATTGTTACGGCGAATGTTTTCTGTCGTCATTTCGACGGCTTCATCCGAAATATCCACAGCCGTAACGGATGCTGCACCGCCTTTAGCCGCATTTAAGGCAAAGGCACCAGTGTGCGTAAAGCAATCGAGGACGTGACGGCCTGCAGCGATTTTCGCCACGGCCAGGCGATTGTATTTCTGGTCCAAGAAGAACCCAGTCTTCTGGCCATTTTCTACATCAACATCGTAGAGAATGCCATTTTCATCAATCGTCGTAATGATGCTCCCTGGTTCGGGCAAGAAATCGGCTTGGTACCAGCCTTTGTACTGCTCCATGCCGTCGAGTTCGCGGACTTTTACGTCATTTCGTTCGTAAATACCGCGAATGGTTACGCCCATTTTATCGAGTTCATCGACAAGAGCTGCAAAGATGATGGGCTTTACTTGGTCCATGCCGTAGCATAAGGTCTGGGCTACGAGGACATCGTTATACCGGTCTACCGTGAGGCCCGGCAACTGGTCAGCGTCGCCAAAAATCAAGCGGCAGCAAGCGAAATCTTTCGGCCCCATAACGGTACGCCGATAGTCCAGAGCGTATTTCACGCGCCGTTGCCAGAAGGCATCGTCAAAGCGGTCGTTGGCATTATCCGACAAGATGCGAACGCGGATTTTAGAAATATCATTGGCAAAGCCTGTTCCTAAATAACGGTCTTTATCGCTATACACATCGACAATATCACCAGTTTTGTACATACCATCTACGCGGACGACTTCTTCACCATATACCCAGGGATGGCCGCTGCGCGCAGCCTTTTCCCCTTTTTTCGTTAATACTAATTTTGCGTACGGTCTCATAATACTCCTTTAGAGAATGTAATGACTGAGGTCTACGTTTTGAACGACATCATTGAGCTTGCTCGTGACGAAGTCCTTATCTACAGCAATGTGGCCCGATGCTTCATCTGGTGCGCCATAGGCAATGTCTTCAAGGATTTTTTCTAAGATAGTATGAAGACGACGGGCACCGATGTTTTCTGTTTCCAAATTGACGCGATGAGCATATTCGGCAATGGCATCAATGCCGTCTGCTGTAAATTCTAATTCTACGCCGTCTGCACCGAGGAGGGCTTTATACTGTTTGACCAGAGACTGATTCGGTTCGGTCAAAATCTTGCGGAAATCATCGACAGTCAACGACTGGAGTTCTACACGAATGGGAAAACGGCCTTGTAATTCTGGAATCAAGTCGCTCGGTTTCGACACGTGGAACGCACCGGCTGCAATGAAGAGGATATGATCCGTTTTCACAGGGCCGTATTTCGTATTGACTGTCGCCCCTTCGACGATCGGCAAAATATCGCGCTGTACCCCTTCACGGGAAACGTCAGGCCCATTAGAACGGCCTTTTTCGGCGATTTTATCGAATTCATCGATGAAGACAATGCCTGCTTCTTCGGTCGCTTCAATGGCTTTATCGACGATGACATCCATGTCGAGGCATTTTTTCAGTTCTTCGTCTTTGAAGATTTCCCGTGCTTTGGCAATGGTCATTTTCTTCTTCTTTTTCTTCTTCGGCATAATGCTGCCTAACATTTCTTGGAAGTTATTGGTCAATTCTTCTTGGGAGTTGCCCATGAGAATGCCTTGAATAGCCCGTTCTTGTTCGGCTACTTCTACTTCAATTTCGCGGTCATCCATCTTGTGAGCCGCAATATCTTCGAGCATTTTCTGCCGTTTATCTGACGATGGTGCTTCGATTTGCTTCGGCTGTTCTTCTTCGTCTTTGTCATCACTAGAGAAGAAAATATCCATCGGATTTGGTACTTTTTCGGTGACAGACGTTTTCTTCGGCCACAGGACTTGGAGAATCCGTTTATTGGCTTCGGCTTCAGCCTTTTCTTCAAAACGCTGGCTTTCTTGTTCTTGTACCATACGGATGGCATTAGCTACGAGGTCGCGAATAATCTGTTCTACGTCACGGCCAACGTACCCGACTTCCGTGTATTTCGTCGCTTCCACTTTAATAAACGGCGCACCGACGAGTTTTGCCAACCGACGGGCAATTTCCGTTTTACCGCAGCCTGTAGGGCCAATGAGGAGGATATTTTTCGGAATGATTTCATCTTGCATATCTTCACTTAAATGCTTACGGCGCCAGCGGTTACGAAGGGCAATGGCCACCGATTTCTTGGCTTCTCCTTGGCCGACAATATATTTATCTAATTCGGAAACGATTTGTTTCGGCGTTAACTCTCTTTCGTTCATGCTATCCCTCTTTCTTAAATTTCTTCGACAATGACGTTATGATTCGTGTAAACGCAAATATCAGCGGCAATGTGAAGTGATTTTTCAGCAATATCTTTAGCCGATAAGTCTGTATTCTGCAACAGGGCCCGTGCAGACGCTAAGGCGTAGTTACCGCCAGAACCGATGGCAGAAATGCCGTCATCTGGTTCAATGACTTCGCCGTTCCCGGAAATGAGCAAAATCCGTTCTTGGTCGGCAACGAGCAAGAGTGCTTCCAGTTTATGGAGAATCTTGTCAGACCGCCAGTCTTTGGCCAGTTCTACAGCACTGCGGACGAGGTTGCCATTATATTCATTGAGTTTTTCTTCAAAGCGGTCGAATAAAGAAAAAGCATCGGCTACAGAGCCGGCAAAGCCGCTAATAATTTTGTCGTGATAGAGACGGCGTACTTTCTGTGCTGTTGCTTTCATAATGACGGCATTGCCCATTGTGACTTGACCGTCACCGGCAATAGCCGTTTTGCCATTGCGCTGGACAGCCACAATGGTCGTTGCGTGAAATTCAGTAGACATTAATTCTGCCATTTAGAGATTCTCCTTCATTGTATCGATAATTTCTAAGGCCCGTTTTGCTAAGAGGGCGTTCTTTTCTCGTTTTTTCATGCGTTTCCTGATGCCTAAGGGAGCCATAATGCCAAAGTTAATATTCATGGGCTGGAAATTGTCGTTCGGCCCAGTCGAAATATATTGGCTCAACCCGCCGATAGCCGTTTCTTTCGGGAACGTAATAAGTTCCATATCCTTGATCAGGCGCGCTGCGTTCAGCCCGGCTAAGAGCCCCATGGAGGCCGATTCTAAATACCCTTCGACACCCGTGAGCTGACCGGCAAAGAAGATGTTTATATTCTTCTTATATTGCAAGGTCGGTGCTAAAAGGACAGGCGAATTGATGTACGAATTGCGGTGCATCACACCGTAACGGACAAATTCAGCATGCTCCAGGCCAGGAATCATGGAAAAGACCCGTTTCTGTTCCGGGAATTTGAGATGTGTCTGGAAACCGACGATGTTGTAGAGCGTAGCACTACCGTTATCTTGGCGCAGCTGGACCACGGCATAAGGCATTTCGCCAGTGTCAGGCAATTCTAAGCCGACAGGCTTCATGGGGCCATAGCGCATCGTATCGACACCACGGCTGGCCATGACTTCAATAGGCATGCAGCCTTCAAAGACTTTATCATCTTTTTCAAATTCATGCAGTTCTGCGCATTCCGCCGTCGTCAGTGCTTCGTAGAAGGCTTCATACTGTTCTTTCGTAAAGGGGCAATTTAAGTAATCGGCACCGCCTTTACCGTAGCGCGCCGCCCGATAGACGATATTCATATCGAGGGAATCGACCGTCACAATCGGTGCCGCTGCGTCATGGAAATGGAAATATTCGGCCCCTGTCAGCTCTTGAATATACGAGGCCATAGCATCGCTCGTCAGCGGCCCTGTAGCAACGATGCAGATTTGGTCATCTGGAAGCGATGTCAATTCTTCGTGGCGAATCGTGACGAGGGGATGATTTTTTAATTTTTCCGTAATCATTTCGCTAAAAGGGAAACGGTCGACTGCTAAGGCTCCGCCAGCAGGTACGCGATGCGTGTCTGCTGCGTCCATAATGAGCGACCCTAAGCGGCGCATTTCTTCTTTTAAAAGACCGACTGCATTTTCTACATTCGCTGCGCGCAAGGAATTACTGCAAACGAGTTCGGCAAATAATTCTGTATGGTGTGCTGGCGATGCTTTGACAGGGCGCATTTCGACGAGCTCTACAGGCACTCCGGCCTGGGCTAACTGCCACGCAGCTTCCGACCCTGCCAGGCCTGCACCGATAACGAGTACACTATTCTTCATTCACTACCTCACCTTTTTTATGTTTTTCACAGTCCGGATTACTGCAAAAGATTTTATCCGGCCCTTTTTTATAATGTTTCACAACCATAATACTGCCACAGTCTGGGCATTTCTTATCGATAGGCTGATTCCACAAGACGAAATCGCAGTCTGGATAATGGCTGCAACCGTAGAAGACACGGCCCCGTTTCGATTTCCGTTTAATCAGCGTTCCTTTGCCGCATTTCGGACACGTAATGCCTAAGTCTTCGACAATGGCCTTCGTATTGCGGCATTCCGGGAAATTCGAGCACGCTAGGAATTTACCAAAACGGCCGAATTTATAGACCATAGGGGCACCGCAAAGTTCGCAGACTTGGCCTGAATCTTGCCCGGCGACAGTGACCTTTTCCATCTGCTCTTCGGCGACATCCATTTCGGGCTTAAAGACATCGTAAAACTCTTGCATAACGTGGACATACGTATCATTGCCTTGTTCGATGCCATCGAGCTCTTCTTCCATGTGCGCCGTAAAGCCGACGTTAATAATGCGTTCAAAATACTTTTTCAGTAAATCGACGATAATCGTACCGAGCTCGGTTGGCACGAATTGCTTATCTTTCTTTTCCACGTAATTGCGGTTTTGAATCGTATCCATAATGGGCGCGTACGTACTCGGACGGCCAATGCCCTTTTCTTCGAGAGTCTTAATCAGGCTTGCTTCCGTGTACCGTGCCGGTGGCTGCGTAAAGTGCTGCGCCGGTTCGACGCTCTTGTTATGGACGATGGTATCTGCCATTAAATGAGGCAATTCGGCTAAGGTCTTATCTTTCTTCACATCCTCGTAGAGCTCTGTAAAGCCTTTGAAGAGGACTTTATACCCAGCACTGCGCAGTTCGTACTTGCCGCTCGTAATGACGATGGTCATGTGTTCCGTTTCGACTGCTTCCATTTGGCTTGCTAAGAAGCGGTTCCAAATGAGCGTATATAAACGCAGTTGGTCTCGCGACAAGAAGGGCGACACGACATGAGGCGTTAATTCCAGCGATGTGGGTCGAATCGCTTCATGTGCATCTTGGCTGTTTTGCTTCGTCTTGTACACACGGGGCTTCTTGGGGATATATTCTTCTCCATATACAGACGACACATAATCCCGTGCAGCCTGCACCATGTCATCGTTGATGCGGACTGAGTCTGTACGCATGTACGTAATGAGCCCCACATGGCCTTGTTCGCCAATATCGAGGCCTTCATAGAGCTGCTGGGCGAGCATCATCGTTTTCTTCGCACCGAAATTGAGCTTGCTAACGCATTCTTGCTGCATCGTCGATGTCGTAAAGGGCGGTTGAGGCTGGCGTTTCCGTTTCCGCTTTTCCACTTTCGTAATCATATCCGGTTCGTGGTCCGCCTGGCCTTGCTGTTCCCACATGAGGTCATGAGCAATAGCCTTCGCTTCGTCGCCAGTCGCAATAGCTGCCTTTTTTCCGTCGATTTTTACGAGCTCTGCAGGAAGCGTAATGCCGTCATCGGTCTGGTACGTGCCGCTGACCGTCCAATACTCTTCAGGCACAAAGGCTTTGATTTCCTCTTCCCGTTCGCAAATAAGACGGACTGCTACAGACTGGACACGACCGGCACTGAGTCCTTTGCACACCTTTTTCCACAAGAGAGGGCTCAATTTATAGCCCACAATGCGGTCTAAGACACGCCGTGCCTGCTGGGCATCGACTTTCTTCAGGTCAATCGGTTCCGGGTCTTCCAGGCCCGAAAGGACAGCCTTCTTCGTAATTTCGTGGAACATAATACGGCACTTTTCATTCGGGTCAATATTCAATAAATAGGCCAAATGCCAAGAAATCGCTTCCCCTTCACGGTCTGGGTCAGTAGCGAGATAGACGTTCTTCGAGCGGACGAACTCGTGCTGCAACTCTTCAATCAATTTTCGTTTATCCCACATATTCGTGTACGTAGGCTGGAAATTATCGTCAATCTTGACACCAAACTGATTGCGCGGCAAATCCCGTAAATGACCGCGGCTGGCCATGACCTTGTACTCTGGACCGAGGAACTTTTCAATGGTCTTCGCCTTGGCCGGCGATTCGACGATGACTAAATTCTTAGCATTCTTGGGGAGCGGATTTAACTTCTCTAAAGGCTTCTTTTCCGGTAAATTTACGGTTCCATGAATGACCATCTTTTCGCCGTCTTCTTTTTTCTTGCGGCTGCGCTTCTTTTTCTTTGTATCATCAATAATAATCGTGCGTTTGATTGGAAATTCTAACAAGACTATCAACCTAACTTTCTGTATGTATCGAAAGATGCTATATAAATCTAAATATAAATGATACACTAATTTAGTACAGTCTTCAACCTTTTCTCTCTGTAAAGTACATAAACTCCTGTAAAAAGGGAGTTTTACACACTAAGAAAGCATCAAAATATACAAGAAATGTAAAAGGAAAGAGGTATGCTTTGTAAGACGCATACGGAACGTCCTAAGTCGTCAAAGCATACCTCTTTCCCACAATTGTTCTTATTGCATAGTGGGTAATGCTGCCCGCAACTCTTGGACAGCCTTCTTAATATCCGGCTGTGACACAACCGCACTAATCATGGCAAACGACCGAAACCCTTCATCCCAAAGCTGACGGATATTGCCGAGGTGGACACCGCCAATAGCAGCGACAGGTAAATCGAAATGGACGGCAAAGTCTTTCGCTTCTGGCGTAACGATAGGATCCGTATCTTTCTTTGATTCTGTTGGGAACATCGGTCCAAAGCCGACGTAATCTGCGCCATCGGCTTTGGCCTGCTTCATTTCATCAATCGTATTCGTCGAAACGCCGATAAACATATCCGGGCCAACGAGTTCGCGGACGATGACGGCTGGCGCATCGCTTTGGCCCACATGAATGCCGTCGGCATGGCAAGCCATGGCAAGGTCTGCCGAGTCATTCATAATAAATGTCACGTCGTATTCATGGCAGAGACGGCAAATGACTTCGGCTTCGGCGTATTTTTGCCGCCACGTCTTGTGTTTTTCGCGGTACTGAATGATTTTCACACCGTTATGAATGAGTTGTTTCGCTACTTCTAAGTTACTCCGTCCTAAGGACAATTCTTCGCCCATAATGACGTAAATCGGGTCATTATGAAGCCGTTGTATATGTTCTGCTTTTGTTAGCATAATAGTTTCTCCTTATTTTAAACGCGTAAAAAAGTCTCGTTTTGTCGGGTCTACGACGACAGGTACATCCCAGCCTTTTTCTGCACTGACCGCTTGGAGCCGTTGCTGCAAGTCTGTAACGACCGGCACTTCTGTACCATAATGGCTGCCGTCGGCGACGACGATACCTAATTTCACAGCGAGCTGAGCGTCATGGTACTTCACGTCGCCTGTGAGATAGAGGTCAGCACCTGCGTCTTTGGCGAGCTGAATAAAGCCTGCGCCACCGCCGCCGAGGAGTGCTACTTTGCTAACTATCGTATTCGGGTCGCCTGCATAGGGCAACACATCGAGGTGGAACGCTTCTTTGATTGTATGCAAGACATCGATAGCTTTCGTCGGGCCAGCAGGCCAATCACCAATACGGCCCATACTGCACAGATGGCCTTTATTTTCTAGAGGGTACACATCGTATGCTGGTTCTTCATAGGGATGGACAGCGAGCATAGCCTGTAAGACAGCAGATAATTTCGATTTCGGTACAATCGTTTCAATCCGTTCTTCTTTCGCCGTTGTCACTTCCCCTACTTCACCGATAAAAGGATTCGTTCCTTCGTGCGCTTTAAAGCGGCCTGTGCCGGTGACCGAGAACGAGCAATCGCTATAGTTGCCAATATACCCGGCACCGCTTTCGCCCAACGCCTTCCGTACGGCATCGGCGTGGCTTTCCGGTACGTACACCACGATTTTATAAAGCTTATCTTCCAATGTCGGCACTAAGCCCTTCGTGTGTTGTAACTGTAAGAGGCGCGCCATGACATCGTTGACACCGCCGTCAGCACTATCGAGGTTCGTATGGGCACTAAAGACGGCAATATGATGGGTCAAGAGCTTCAAAAACATTTCGCCGTCATACGTATCAGTCCGCAAATTTTGCAACGTATTTTTCATGATCAGTGGATGATGGCTGACGATCATATCCACGCCGTGTTCGATGGCGTAATCGACTGTGCCCATCATGACATCGAGAGTCGTCATGATTTTCGTGACTTTATCCTTCGGGTTGCCTACGAGGAGGCCTGGATTATCCCATGATTCTTTCAGTTCTAATGGTGCCCATTGCGTGAGCACTTGTACTGCGTCTCCGACTGTAACTGCCATATTCTATCCCTCCAAGCTTGATTTTCTTCTTGTAATTGCGTAATGAGAGCCGATTTGTCGGTCGCACTTTTTTGCAGGCCCTTGATGATATGCTCATTTTTTTCGATGAGACTTCCTATTTTACGTACTAGTAATGGCTCTTGCTGGGCCCAGTTGAGCGGGCCAATGGCGTACTGCCACGGTGCTAAGGGAACCTCTTTTCCCGGCACGGCGCGCATGATTTCATAGAGCCTGCCGTCATCGACGACGAGTGTTTCCCTATCGAGATGCCACCCGTGGTCGTACAGGAATTGCCGTAAAGCCGCACTGTCACTTTGGGGCTGCAAGACGAGGAACTCCATCTCTTGCCAGACCGTCGGCGCAGCTTTTAAAATCTGCACCATAAGAGGGCCGCCCATACCGCAAATAACCGCTCCTGCGACTTCGCCGGGCTGCAGACACGTCAGGCCATCACCAAGGCGGCATTCAATAGCCGTACCAAGGTCGGCACTTTCAACATGGCTCTTTGCCGCCAGCAACGGCCCTTCGCCAATATCGGCGGCAATCGCCTGCGGTGCGCCCCCTTCACTGCACATGTAGACCGGAATATAGCCGTGGTCCGTGCCAATGTCTGCAAAGGCTTTGCCTGCAGGAATGAAGCTCGCTGCTGCGGCAAGACGCTTCGTCAATTTCATATATACACATCCTTCTCGTTTATGTCTGCTTTATTATACCATATAAAAAGCAAAAATATATATGCAAGTACAAGCCCTTTTATATTGACAATTATTCTTCATCGTGCTACTATAACGTAAACAACAAAAGATTTTCATCGAGAGCAGCTGAGGGACTGGCCCTATGACGCTGCGGCAACCCCCAATGACGGGAAGGTGCCAATTCCAACGGAGATATCCGGCAGATGAGTGAGCGTATTAGTTTTCATGCCGTCCGTTGTGACGGCTTTTTTGTTGTTTCTAATCTTGTATACCGTTATTATAGGAGTTGATACTGTGATTAAGTTGGAAAATATTACCAAAACCTACGGCGGTAAAAATCTCGTCCATGCCTTAAACGGTGTAGACTTGACCATTAACGACGGCGAAATTTTTGGTATTATTGGCAAGAGCGGTGCCGGTAAATCGACGCTGGTCCGCTGCATTAACATGCTCGAACGGCCTACATCTGGTAAAGTCCTCATTGATGACCAAGACATGATGACCTTGTCTGATACACAATTACGAGCAGAACGGAAAAACATTGGCATGATTTTCCAGCACTTCAATTTATTATCGTCTCGTACAGTCTTTGATAACATTGCCTTCCCCTTGGAATTAGTCAATACGCCGAAAGACGTGATTCAGCGGAAAGTCGAATCTTTACTCGAACTCGTCGGCCTTACAGACCGGCAAAGCAACTATCCGTCCCAGCTCTCTGGCGGCCAGAAACAGCGTGTCGGCATTGCTCGGGCTCTTGCTAGTGACCCGAAGATTCTCCTCTGCGACGAAGCTACATCGGCCCTAGATCCACAGACGACCCAATCGATTCTCTCTTTGTTAAAAGACATTAACGAACGCCTGCACATTACCATCATCATCATTACGCACGAAATGGCCGTTGTCAAAGACATTTGCAACCGCGTAGCCGTTATCGAAGGAGGCGTCATTAAAGAACAAGGCCGCGTCGTCGATATCTTTACGAATCCGCAGTCCCAGACGATGAAAGAATTCGTCCGCTCCATTATTAACATGGAATTGCCTGAAGGCATTCGTAACCTCGGTGTCTCTGACCAGCCTGCACCAGACCGGGATATGCTCGTCCGCCTCCGCTTCAAAGGGGAAACGACGAATGATCCGTTCGTCTCGGCTATTGTCCGTAAATTTAACACGAGCGTCAACGTCCTTTACGGGAATATAGATTACATCCAGGACGAACCCTTTGGCTACTTAGTCATCGTCATTATGGGCGATATGGAAATCCAGGCGAAAGCCTTTTCCTATATTAAAACATTACCTGTAGAAAGTGAGGTTTTAGGTTATGTCCCCGGAAATCATTAAGTTAATGGTCACTGGCATTGAAGAAACGCTCTTCATGGTCGTTGTCTCCACTGTCATTGGTGCCATCATCGGTATTCCTCTTGGCGTGACCCTCGTGACGACGAGCAAAGGCCATATTTTGGAAAACCGTTTCATACATCAAGTCTTAGGTACCATCGTCAACATCATTCGTTCTGTACCGTTCATCATTTTGATGGTTGCTATTATTCCGCTGACTCGTCTCATTGCCGGTACATCTATCGGCACGACAGCCGCTTGCGTTCCACTGACGATTATTGCTATCCCCTTCGTCAGCCGTCTCGTTGAAACATCCATCCGCGATGTCGACTTCGGCCTCGTCAAAGCAGCCGAATCAATGGGCGCAACACCGTTCCAAATCATTTGGAAAGTCCTTATTCCTGAAGCACTGCCGACGATTATTAACAACATCACAGTCCTTGTCGTCAACCTCATCGGTGCATCGGCTATGGCTGGTGCCATTGGCGGCGGCGGCCTTGGGGATATTGCTATCCGCTACGGCTACCAGCGGTTCCGTGCAGACGTTATGCTCGCTACCATTGTCGTCCTCATTATAGGTGTCAACTTAATTCAGTATCTTGGTGATTTTATTTCTAAGAAGAAAAACAAAAGATAAGGAGTTGTTACTATGAATTCATTCATTAAAAAAGCCTTGGCTATTACAGCTTTGCTTGCCATGACTGTCGTTGCAGCTGGCTGCGGTTCTTCTACAGATAATGCTAAATCCGATAGTGCATCGCAAGAAAAGAAAGAAGTTACTCTCGGCGTAACACCGGGCGTACAAGCAGACATTGCTGAACAAGTCAAGAAAGAAGCTGCTAAACAAGGCATTACGATTAAATTAATGGAATTTTCTGATTATGTAACGCCGGACGTTGCCCTTTCGAATAAAGAAATCGACATGAACTCGTACCAGCACAAACCGTACTTAGACAACCTCGTTAACGAAAAAGGTTTGAACATTACCTCCATAGGCACGACCATCGTTGCGCCTATGGGTCTTTATTCGCACAAAATTAAAAGCCTTGACGAAGTTAAAGACGGCGATACTGTAGCTGTACCGAACGACCCGACCAACGGTGCTCGTGGCCTCTTGTTATTACAAAAAGCAGGCCTCATCAAGATTAAAGATGGCGTTAAATATCCGACTGTAACAGACATTACAGAAAATCCGAAGAACCTGAAAATTCAGGAACTCGAAGCTGCTCAGATTCCTCGTTCCCTCGATGACGTAACCTTCGCTGCTGTCAATACGAACTATGCAATGGAAGCTAAAATGGATCCAGTGAAAGACGCTATTCTCCGCGAAGACAAAGATACGCCGTATGCTAACATCATTGCCGTCAACAAAGACGACCAAGATAACCCAACATACAAGAAAATCGTCGAAATTTACCAATCTGACGTTATTAAACAATACATTGAAGAACATTATAAAGGTGCTTTAATTCCTGCATTCTAAACGGAATAAGGATAGTATATTGCAATAAAAAGGAAAGAATTCCGTTACAATTAAGGTAATGGGATCTTTTTTCTTATATTTTCCTGAAAATTTTGGTATACTAAAGACAATGTCTATATTTGATAAAAGAGGTGCCTTATGATTTCTATTTCTAATGAAACGAAAGAATCCATTCAAACCTTATATCCTGACTTTGAAAAGGCCTTGCACGCCTTCTTTAAGGGCGAACTCCCGGCCAACCAATACAAAGGGATTTCCGGTAAATTTGGCAGCTACGCCGAACGAGGCGGCAAAAGCGGCATGATTCGCCTGCGCTTCCCAGGTGGAACTATTAACCACAAACACATGCAGTTTTTACTGAATGAAATCCAGAAACACGATGTCAAAATCATTCACTTTACGACAGGCGAAGCCATTCAGCTCCATGGCCTGTCTGGCGAAACTATCCTCAGCCTCTACCAAGAAGCTTTTAACAATGGCATTTACTGTATTGGCGGTGGTGGCGACAATCCTCGTAACGTCACAGCAAGCCCACTCCGCGGTATTGACCCGAAGGAATACTTCGACATTACGCCCTATGTGTACGCTGCGTCGGCTTTCGCTATCTCCCTCATTCCGAAGCTCCACTTGCCGCGGAAATATAAAATCGGCATCTCTAACGGCACAGATAACGAAGGCCACGCAACCTTTAAAGACCTGGGCTTCTTAGCAAAACCAAACGGCACGTTCGATGTCTATGCAGCTGGCGGACTCGGTGCAGCGAACCCACAGCTCGGTGTCAAAGTCGGCACAGATGTAGCTCCTACAGATATTCTCTACTACATCGATGCGTTCCCACAACTGTTCATGAAATACGGCGATTATAAAAACCGTGGTAAAAACCGGTCCCGTTTCATTGCGACGAACTTAGGGGCTGAAGAATTTGCCAAGATTTTCCAAGAATTTTTGGCTGAATCGAAAAAACAAGACCTGTCCTTTACGCCGATGGATACGACTATTGCAAAGACCGGCCCTGTCGATGTGACCCCGACGAACCCACGCATTCACACGCAAAAACAGACAGGCCTCTATTATGTGTCCTATCATCCTCTCGCTGGCACAGCCAAGAAAGATGTCTTCTTAGAGCTCCTGACCTACCTCAAAGACGTAGATGGTGCAGAAATCCGCCTCAATTCCGATGAAACCCTCTATGCAGTCAACCTCACGGCAGCAGAAGCAGAAAAAGTCGCTGCAATCACAGCCAACGATACGGCTAAAAACACGTTCGAATCGTCTGTCTCCTGTATCGGTGCTGCTATCTGTCAGCACGGTATCCGTGACTCCCACGGCCTCCTCATTCGGACCATTGAAGACTTCCGGAAAGACAGTGTCGATACGACACACTTGCCACAGCTCCACTTGTCTGGCTGCCCATCGTCGTGTGCAGTTCAGCAAATCAGTGCCATTGGCTTCCGCGGTGCTGCTAAAAAAGTAGACGGTAAAATGGAACCAGCCTTTACGCTCTACGTTGGCGGTGACTATACAGCAACGAAAGAAAGCCTCGCTGATACTGCAGGCACTCTCACAGAAGCACAGATTCCTGATTTTCTCAAAGAATTAGCAGGTATTCTGAATGCAGCAGATGAAGATTTCACCGTATGGTATCCGCAACATACAGAAGATTTCCTTGCTCTTGTGAAAAAATACGACGCGTAAGAAAGCACCTCAGGAACTTTCATTTATAACCAAGATACTGAAGAGATAACAAATGCCGTCAACATAGACCGTTGACGGCATTTTTCTTACATATCGAGTTGTTTCATGAGCTTTTCTATTTTCTGCATGTTGCCGATGTTACTAGCGGCTTTGTTGAGGTCGTAGCAGATTTGCAGATTCTTATAGATGTACTCGTCTTTACTGCGGTATATTGCCACTAAGACGACAGCATAAGCCGCATTCAATATAGGGAAAATTCATAGTTAGCCTTTAGAAGCCTTCTGTATACTAGCTGTTATTCCCCGATACACTTTCAGAGAATGTTTCGTTACATTGCCATCTTTTGTTAAAATCGGCGTATCTACTACCTTTTTAAGAGCTAAGGCCAGAGATGCAGTCATCGCTATTCTTATCACTAGCATCAATAGCTTTCTTGGCCCCAACAAGACCAGCACCTACAGCAATAGCACCTAAAATAAACGGAATTGGCATATTCATCTACTCCTTTCAAAACATTTACAACTCTAAGAGAATATGATTAAGAATCATATGATTCGATTCTTCGACTGTTTCAAACTGGGGCTTACCACCGAGTTTTCTCGTAATTTGATTTACGCCCCCAATAAAGCCAGCTGCATCGCCAAGCTGCAGTGCTTGGTTAATATCTGCAAAAGCCCTATCAAATGTCGACTGGTAATCTGCCAAATAATCGCGCGTAATACGTTCAATTTCTTGACGGTACGCTCTCATGTCTTTGATTGCTTCTTGGCATTCTGCTTCAATGCGTTTTTGTTCTGCTTTAGCACGCTTTGTAGCTTCTAATTGATTCATTAAGCTACTATAAATACTACTCGTTAGCGTATAACCAACCATACTGCCGATTAAGGCACCGACTACAGGAATAGGAATCAAAGCTTTACCAGCTACAGCATAGGACATCGTCGTTATGATAGTGGCACCGCTCTTTCCCACTCGTTTCAAACATTCTGTACCATCAATACGACCATTGACGTAATCCCAAATAGCATCTTTAGAATCTACTATCGTAGTTACTGCAGCAGCAGGGAAATTCGTTTTCGATAGCTTTTTGGATTTCCTTGTCGATTTCTTGCTGAACACCGTCATAATAATCTGATGGCACTTCAAAGGGAACGTTATTATCGCGATATTTCTGATACTTTTTGCTCAGCAGCTTTTCCAAGCATTCACGAGGATTTTTGCCGACAAACTTCATTTGCGTGCCTGAGCCAGGAATGGGATTACCATGGGCATCGACTTCGACATGGTCATATAAGGAATCATTAACACTACCCATATCGTCTTTTTCTAGGTATAATTATTATATCCATATATATATATGCAATAGGGATTTCTATGTTTTTTATTAATAGTCGTCTTCATTTCTTGTTCTTTTCATCAGGATAGACAAACATACTATAAGAGTAATTCAACGCTTTAGAACGATATCCTATTATTGCCATATTCTAGCATTTCTGTCATCATATTTATATGAATCGTAATTCATTGAAATATAATTCATATAAATTTATTTCATATATTTTTATGAGCATAAAGATGAGACAATTTATTGGCAGAAAAAAAGAACTTGCAGCTCTACAAAATCTATATAATACGACCGGATTTCAAATGGTCGTCATGTATGGCCGTCGTCGTGTGGGTAAATCGACATTACTGCAAAAATTTATTGAAGGGAAAAAGGCCGTATTCTATACAGCCATTCGCAGCAGTTTACAACGAAATATAGAGCTTTTTGGCAACCGTATCTTAGAAAGTGTAGCACCATCTTACTTTTCAGGGCTTTCCTTTATATCAATAGAACAGCTTCTCTCTTTTCTTACAACCCTTTCGAAAGAAGAACGCCTCGTTGTCGTCATCGATGAGTTTCCCTATTTAGCCGAACAAGATAGTGCCCTTCTTTCTATTTTACAAAAATACATTGATACAGAATGGCTTTACAGTAACATGTTTTTAATTCTCTGCGGCTCTTCTGTAAGTTTTATGGAAAATGAAGTGCTCAGCGAAAAGAGTCCCCTCTTTGGCAGACAGACAGGACAAATGCATGTAAAACCATTTGGCTACCAAGAAGCTGCTGAATTTATCCCTAACTATAGTTATGAGGAAAAAGCCATCTGCTATGGCGTAACCGGAGGTATAGCAAAATATTTATCCTTATTTGATGAAACAAAGTCATGATCTCAAAATCTCATAGACCTATTCTTTTCTACAGCTGGGTATATGTACGAAGAACCAACGAACTTATTGGTACAAGAATTCAGGAATATTTCTTCATACAATGCGATTTTAGATGCTGTTGCTTCAGGTAAACAAAAGCTCCGAGATATTGTCGACGTGACTCATTTAGAACAATCGACAGTATCTCATGCCTTACGTAATTTGATATCAACCGGCATTATTGAAAAGATTCATGCCATTACAGATGAGGGAAATAAGAAAAAAACTCGCTATATCCTAGGAGACCACATGTTCCAATTTTGGTATCGCTTTATTCCAAATGGCATTGATATCATTGAGTTGGACAAAGGGGACATATATTTTAAAACCTTAGTACAACCGCATCTATTGGATTACATGGGCAGTGTTTTTGAAGATATGTGCCAAGAATACACGCTACAACAAGGTATTGAGGGAAAATTTGCCTGCCTTGTGACACGTGTCGGTAAATGGTGGGGCACAAAGCCTTCTAAAAAAGAAGAAACAGCTATTGATGTCGTAGGACTGGATATGCTTCATAACAAGATATGTATGAAAAAGTATAAAGAAAGAGCATGAATCCTGGAAATTTCTAGGATTCATACTCTTTCTTTATCTTAGGATACCTAATTTGCGTTCTATTATCGTAATAACCATTGATAATCTTGTTTACAATTTACAATATAATCTATATACACTATAGTATTTTGAATTTGGTAAATAACGAGATATTGCTTCCTGATAATTAATTTATGGTACTTGTTATATGGAATAAATTCACCTGTAAAAAACGGTATTCTTTCTGGAAATACCTGTCCTGAATCACAATATCCAAATATTGGTCTAAGTCAGCAATGGACGTGCCTGTATTACCATGAAGACGAGCTTCTTCTACACTCAATAATTGTTCCCGCAATGCTAACATTTTGCTACGACGATTAAACGACTCTATATCCATACCAATCATGTCTCCTTATATATTAGTATATGTAGATAGCAAAAAAACTTACCAAGCAAACTATCTGCTTAGTAAGTTTTTTTATAGGTCTATTATCTTCTATTGCCGTGCAATTCTTTGTCTAAGGCTTCTAATTTTGCAATGCGGTCAGCCGTAGACGGGTGGGTACTGAAGAGATTGGTCATCGCCCCTTTTACACCAGAAAAGGGATTGACGATACACATGTGTTCTGTTGACGGCGTAGCACCAGGCAGCACAGCGTGATGGGCATAATTGTCGATTTTAGCCAAGGCACGAGCGAGAGCCAAGGGGTCATCAATCATGCGTCCCCCTTCGTCGTCTGCCATATATTCACGCGTACGGGAAATGGCAAACTGCACAAGCGACGCTGCAATAGGAGCAACAATGGCTGTGACGAGCAAGGTAACGATATTAGAACCGCTATCGCTGTCATCATCACTACGACCAAAACCACCAAACATAGCCGCCCACTGGGCCATATTGGCAATCATAGCAATGGCACTGGCAAAGCAAGCGACCACCGTACTGATGAGGATATCGCGATGCAAAATGTGCGACATTTCATGCGCTAAGACACCGCGGATTTCGTCTTCGTCGAGCATATCGAGGAGCCCTTCCGTGACAGCTACGGCTGCATGAGACGGATTACGGCCTGTTGCAAAAGCATTAGGCACATCCGTCGCAATGACGTAAACTTTCGGTGTCGGCAAGTCTGCTCGTTTCGCTAAATCATCGACGATTTCGTAGAGTCGGCTCGTTTCGTCTACAGGCTGCGCACGGTACGCCTTGAGTACCATTTTATCGCTAAACCAATAGGAGAAAAAGTTCATCCCCAACGAAAAGATAAAGGCAATCATGACCCCGGACCTACCACCCAGGAGGCCGCCAATGACCATGAGGATACAGGCCATGAGGGTCATTAATAATACAGTTTTTACACTATTCATAAGGCATTCCTCTTTCCCAACGGGAAATCAAAAGTCAAAAGGTTAAGGTTTATATATTGATATTATTATATCGGTCTTTTGTTTGCTTGTCAATACTTCCCCTCTAATCGCTCAAGACATGGTTATTAAAACGCCGCAAGAGAACCGTATAGTTCCCATTGACATCTTTTTGCCCGTCAAAGGAAACGACGACAGTGACGTCATTTTGTACCCACGTGACTTTTTTGTCTGTTTGGGACTGCGGGAATGCTTCCATATTGGAGTACACTGTCGATACGAGGCGACTGTACATTTCTTTCGCTGCGTTTTTATCTTTCGTCACGAAGTAATTGTCAAAGGCTAAGACTTTAGCGTTGGCTGCAGGGCTTGCGGCTAAAATAGCAATGCCTTCGGTAACAGTGACGCCGTCATTAGTCGTCGTCCGTTCGGCTTTTTCTTCGTACGATGTGCTATTGCCCATATATTTCCAGTCTGGTAGCATAGCGAAGTTACCGCCAAAGTCAGCACGGGGCATACCGAGGTATACTGTATTGTACGCCGTAAGTGGATTTTCTGCGACTTCATCGACAGATTTTAAATAGTCAAAATTAGCAGCACCAGTGACTTGGCACGCAACCATGCCAGCCAGGGCAGTCATCAATAACGTACGTTTTAGGGTTTGTTTCATAAGGCCTCATCCTTTCTATAATAAAGGCGACAACATAAGCGAAAAAATACCAAAGATCAATCGCTGTAAGGGAATTAAAATAAACGAAAAGAACGGTGTCCACATGAGGGCAATGAGAATCAAGAAACTGTACCGTTCGATGCTCATCAGTTTATAGCACCATTCTGTAGGCAAGAAGCACATGAGAACCCGTGAGCCATCAAGGGGCGGCAAGGGAATCATATTGAAAATAGCAAAGTTAATGTTGTACACAACGACGAGACTCAGGACGTGTTGTAACGCCGTCGACGAAAAGAGGTCGAGACGAACCAAGATAATTTGTATTAACAAAAAGACGAAGGCAATGAGTAAATTTGATACAGGCCCGGCAAGAGCGACGCAAACATTTCCTTTGCGCCAATTCGCAAAATTATTCGGATTGATTTGCACAGGTTTTGCCCAGCCAAATTGCGCCACTAAGAGCATGAGCGTCCCGATTGGATCCATATGTGCTAAGGGGTTGAGCGTGAGCCGTCCCATAAAGCGCGGCGTGTCGTCCCCCATCTTCACAGCAATGAGGGCGTGGGCGTATTCGTGTATGACTAAGGCAATAAGCAAGGCCGGAATACTGGCCACGATTGCCAAGGGATTAAAATCAAACATAGAGTTACCTCCTAGTATATTCATTTTATCGTATATAGTTATACTAATATAGGTATACAAAAAAGTCAATGAAGAGGATATAAATAAATCATGAACGGTTCTTCACAATGTTGTAACAGAAATAGGCCCGAATATATATTCAGGCCTATACATTAGTGGAGTTTTTTCTGTTGTATTTGCTGACGCATGCGCTCCATATTTTCTTTGAAGGCTTTCGGTCGATTCATGGCCATGCGTGTATAGAGGACATCGCCAATGGCCATATGAATGAGCCGCGACGCACCAGCTTCGGAGGAGTAGCGCACTTCCCGCCCCATACCGCATAAGCAAATATCAGCTAGTTTCGCCAAGGGCGATTGGCCATGACTGGTAATGGCAATCACCATCGCGCCATGGTCTTTTGCTACGCCTACAGCTTGGAGTAATTCCGTAGACGCACCACTATGCGAAATAGCGAGGATAACGTCGTCTTTGCTAGCAAGGGCCGCAACAGTCACTTGCATATGACTATCATCGTATGCCGTAATGGCCAGGCCCAGCCGCACTAAGCGCGTCGCCAAATCACGGCACACTGTCGCCGAATTACCAAAGCCAAAGATGTAGACGCGCCGCGCTCCTTGCAGTGCCTTAGCGGCCGCATCAATCCGTTCGCAGCTCAGGAGAGACAGCGTATCTTGTAGACCGTCTGTAACGCTTTGGAAAATCTTTTGCACGACTTCCCGCGTGTCGTCTGTACTGCGAATGTCGGCAGCTGGTTCTTTCTCTTGGTTCCCCATTTCTGCAGAAATCATGAGTTTTAATTCTTTCAGGCCGCTGCAGCCAATTTTTTTACAAAACCGCGAAATCGTAATGTCTGAGCTCCCTGTCGCATTGGCAATGTCCGCTACAGTCTGCTCCATCATTTGCTCCGGATGTTCCACAATATAGTCGGCAATGCGCCGCTCTGATTTCGTCATTCCCCCATAAGCACTACGCAGAATGGGAAAGTCTTGCATGCCTGCCGGATGCATAAGACCACTTCCTTAGACGAACATGTCGAGGATGAGTACGCCAATGAGACCCATAACGGCAATAATCGTTTCCAAGGCGCACCACGTACGAATCGTTTCTTTTACAGTAAGGCCAAAGAATTCTTTAAAGAGCCAGAACCCAGGGTCGTTCGGCGGGCTGAAAATAACGGAGCCTGCACCGGTTGCGAGAACCATCAATTCCGGATTTGCCCCAGTAGCGACGCAAATAGGAGCGGCAATCCCACCAGCCGTCAACGCAGCGACCGTTGCGGAACCGCAAGCCGTACGGATAACAGCAGCCACGAGCCAAGCCAAGAATAAAGGCGATAAATTCGAATCAGCAACGAGCGTACCAATATACGTACCAACACCGCTATCGATAAGGACTTGCTTGAGCGCACCGCCGCCACCGACGATGAGGAGAATCATAGCAATTGCCAAGACCGCATCTTGGACGGTCTTCATGACATCAGCCATGGATTTGCCACGGCCGAGACCAAAGGTGTAAATCGCTACGGATACAGAAATGGTCAAGGCCATATCAGGCTGGCCTAAGAATAAGAGGACGTGGCGGATAACCGATTCGTCATGCATAGCAATTTTAGCAATCGCCGAAGCGGCCATGAGCACGACCGGCACGAGTGCTGTGAAGACAGAAATCCCAAAGCCCGGCATTTCGTCATCTTTAAAAATCTTTGGATTGTATAAACCTTCGGGAATTTCCGGGTTAATATCTTTCGTAAAGTTGCAATATACAGGGCCAGCGACAATCGCCGTTGGAATGGCAATAATGGCACCGTAAATGAGGGTCGTTGCAATATCGGCATTATAAATGATAGCAATCGCTGTCGGGCCCGGATGAGGCGGTAAGAAGCCGTGTGTTGCCGAGAGGGCCGCTGCCATTGGAATCCCTACTTTTAAGAGGGGAATCTTCGCTTCTGCAGCAATCGTAAAGACTAAAGGAATCAAGAGAACGAAGCCGATTTCATAGAAGAGAGCAATACCGACGATGAAACCCGTCAAGCACACAGCCCAATGGACTTTTTTGCGGCCAAAGAGATTAATCAGCGTCGTCGCAATCCGCTGGGCACCGCCGCTTTCAGCCATGAGCTTGCCGAGCATGGCCCCAAAGGAAACGACAATGGCAAGACCCCCAAGGGTTCCGCCTAAGCCTTTTTCAATGGTCGGAATGAGTTTAGCAATAGGCATGCCTTCAGCAATACCGACGAGGCCAGCTACTAAGAGCAAAGCCAAGAAGCTATTTAATTTTACTTTTACAATGAGGAAAAAGAGTATGAGAATGGCAACAGCCAAAATGACTAATGGCATGAGAAATATCCTCCTTTATTTCGTATAATGTTCGTACCATTGATGATGGAACGATCCGTCTTGGTCGATACGTTTAAATGTATGGGCACCGAAGTAATCGCGCAAGGCTTGGATGAGGTTCGCCCCAACGCGCGGACTACGATAGCCGTCGAGGTAGGAAATAGCATTGGCAAAAGCCGGGACCGGAATGCCTTCAGTCACAGCGAGGGCAACGATTTTTCGTAAGCTCTGCTGATTGGCATTGACCTTGTCTAAGAAGAACGGCGCAAAGAGGAGATTTTCCAGCTCTGGCTGTGCTTCGTACGCTTCTGTAATCTTATTGAGGAATTCAGCCTGAATAATGCAGCCTGCCCGGAAGATGGATGCAATCGTGCCATAGTTGAGGTCCCAGTAGTACGTATCAGACGCACTACGATAGAGCGAGAACCCTTGGGCATAGGCAATAATCTTTGCCGTATAGAGGCTCTGGCGCACAGCTTCAACAAAATCATCACCGTGATGCGGTGTAATAGTCGGTTTAGCAATGACTTCTTGTGCCTGTGCCCGTCCTTTCGCATTGGACATGACGCGCGTATTGCATGCTGCTGTAATCATGGAAATATCGACGCCTTGCTTCATGGACTCAATGCTCGTCCAACGGCCTGTGCCCTTCTGGCCTGCTGCATCGACAATATAATCGAGGACTTCCCCACCAGCCGGATCGTGTTCCGCAAAAATATTTGCCGCAATACCGATGAGATAGCTCTTTAGTTCGCCTTCATTCCACGTATGGAAAATTTCAGAAATAGCCTTGTTATCGTAGCCGCCGACGTATTTTAAGAGCAAGTACGCTTCGGCAATGAGTTGCATGTCCGCGTATTCAATGCCGTTGTGAACCATCTTGACGTAATGGCCTGCACCATCTTCACCAATGTAGGCGCAGCACGGTTTGCCGTCACTCGCTTTAGCCGCAATAGCTTCGTAAATAGGCTGAATTTCAGGATACGTCTCTTTGTTGCCGCCAGGCATAATTGCCGGACCGCGACGGGCACCGGTTTCACCACCTGAAATGCCCATGCCGTAGAAATGAATGCCTGCAGCTTTGCACGTATCATACCGGCGGCGCGTGTCACCAAAGTAGGAGTTGCCACCGTCAATGATAATATCGCCAGCGTCTAAAAGCGGAATAAGCTGAGAAATCATGCTGTCAACAGGCGCACCAGCCATAATCATGAGCATAATTTTCCGCGGTTTAGCTAAAGACTGGATAAATTCGGTTAAATCGAAGTAGCCTGTAATATTTTCATGAGGCCGTTCTGCTATAAACTTTTCTGTTAAATCAGGCGTGTAATTGTAGACACTGACCGTAAAGCCGTGGTCTGCCATGTTGAGAGCTAAATTCGAGCCCATAACAGCCATGCCGACAACACCAATGTTATGTAATTCCATGGATTCTATCCCCTTTCGTCTTCCTTACAGTTTATTCTGGTAAGCCGTAATATCGGCGAATTCAGGTTGTAATTTATCATAGAGGCGTACAAAAATATCATATAATTCTGTATAAATCGCTGTGTTTTCCGGAATAGGCGTATAGACCCGTTTCGGATGAACTAAGTGTGCCGTATCGGCAATGCTCTTCAATTTACCACTCGAAATAAAACCGAGTACAGCAGCACCAAAGGCCGCACCTTCGCTGTTATCAGGCAGCGTAATGGGCTGCTTTAAGACATCCGCTAAGATTTGCAACCATAAACGGGACTTCGTAAAGCTGCCACTCACGCGAATGTCCTTGACTTCGCCAAACTCTGCGAGGGCTTTCATGACGCTGTTAAGGCTGTAGCAAATCCCTTCCATAACGGCGCGAATCATGTGCGACCGGCTGTGATTGAGGGAAAAACCAAAGAACATGCCGCGCAATTCCGAATTCCAGTATGGAGCCCGTTCGCCTGTAAAATACGGCAAGCAAATGAGCCCCTCTGCACCAGCATCGACGTGTTCGGCTTTCATAGTCATCAAATCGTACGGGTCAATATCGAGCGTTTCTAAGGCACTGCCGCCGTAATGGCAAATATTGTCGCGTACCCAGCGGAGAATCATGCCGCCGTTATTGATAGCACCGCCAGCAACCCACATATCGTCTGTAAGATTGTAGCACCACGTGCGCATTTGCGGATCCGTCTTCGGCTGCTTCGTGAGCATACGGAGGGCACCGCTCGTACCAATAGTGCCGCTTAACTGGCCCGGTGCAACAGCACCAATGCCGACGTTGACGAGAACGCCGTCCGTTGCGCCAATAACGACAGGAAGACCAGCCGGTACATGGAGCTTCTTCGCTGCTTCAGCCGTCAAAGGATGGCTGTACGTCGTCGAAACAACTGGTGGCATTTGCTCCTTCGTCACACCGGCATAGGCCAAAATTTCATCATCCCATTGGAGAGTCCGTTCATTATACATGCCACTCGTCGAAGCCGTCGACTTATCAATGACCCATTTACCAGTCAAATTATAGAAAATATAATCTTTCAGGGACCCAACATACTTCATTTGATTAAATAACGACGGCTGGTTCTGGCGGAGCCAAATAATTTTAGCTAACGGATAGCACGCGTGAATGGGGCAGCCCGTCCGTTCATAAAAAGATTGGCACAAGGCCGGGTCTTTCTTCATGTCCCGTACAATACCAGCACTGCGGCTATCTGCCCACGTCTGCATGTCCATGAGGGGCTGCTTATCTCCATCAAGACCAGCAAAACTATGCATGACCGTGCTCAAGGCAATACCAGCTAAATTCTTATTCTTGTAGTGGAGCTGGTCCGCCGTCTTGCGCACCACTTCTTCGACAGCCTCCTGAATCTGGAGCGGACTTTCTTCTGCCCAGTCCGGATGAGGCGTCAACAGCGGATAAAACGCCTCAGACGAGCACACATTCGTCCCATCTTCGGTGTACGCAATAGCTCGTACGCCTGTCGTGCCTACGTCTACGCCAATCCAAACTTCTTGATTTGCCGATTCCATAATCATCTCTATCCCAACCTTTCGCGTTACCATTTCTTAACGAATTCTTTACACGCTTATTATACGAAGTTTTGATATATTTTGCAATATTTATATCATTTTAAATTACATTTCATGATACTTTTATTTCATAGAAAAAGAGAACTTCTTTTGTTTTAGATATACATAAAAAGACACTTACACAACGAGTGTGCAAGTGTCTTCTAAATCAAGCGAATGTATCAGTCCACATCCCCAGTTGTTGCCAAAATGGTAGCAGGAAATTGACTATATAGGTCATTCCATTCTTCAATATTAAGCACGACAACAGCATCAATCCAATTTTGTTGAAAATGTTCTTGTCGCTGTAAGGAAAAAGGCAGTTTTCCTGCCATTCTCTCTCTTACAAATTTTTTCGCATTCTTATATTCAATAAATAATATCTCTGTTTCTGTCTCTACAATAAAATCTACATCACTTAGTTGTACCTTAGCATTATGATATATCGTATTCAACTCATTAGTTGCCCAAATAGCGGCAGAAAAATCAAATTGACAGCTTTGGTTTTCATCAATAAAAATATATGCCATCATTTACCCACCTGTACATCATATACATCATCCATTAATGTAGAAAAGGAGTCCATAATTGAATTGTGCTGCAATGTACTAAATTCTCGTTGGGATTCACATAGCACGTCCTCACCTTGTTTATATAAAGAATGAAATAATATCTCATCCGTTTCCTTTGCTTTTATTTCTATATACTTAGCCAAAATATAGCTATGCGTACTTAGACATATTTGTACACCGTTACGCGATAAAATGAGCAAGGCTTCCACTAAAGAAGGAATAAACTTAGGATTTAAATTAGCTTCCGGTTCATCCCAACATAACACGCTCCCTTCTGTAATACTTTCATTCATCAATAACTGCCATAAAAGGCCTACTTTTTTTAATCCTTCCGCTTCCAGCTCAAAACTTACCTTTCGACCATCTCGCTTTTGCACGTAAAATTCTTCGTTTTCAATACATATCGTTCCTTGCATCATATCTTCTAAGACTGGAAGGATTGTTAATGCTAGCTTAGGCGGATTTTTTAAAATCCATTGGTTTGACTTTTCAATAATATCTAATAATGTATCATCAAAGGGAAAATCTTTATATCGTTTAGACATTGCTAATAACCCCTTTGCATGCGTAAGCATATCCTTTACTGGTATGTACGCAGCATCAATCATATGCTGTGGATAGGCAATATCATACTGATAGGTTATATTCGTGTCGGCATTAACAGTATCCACAAAGCTATATTCCTGACGCTTCACCTGTCCCTTTGCTAAGACTGAAAACATCGTATTTCCCAACATAGGATTGCGCACAAGAGAACACCGCGTATCTTCTAATTTAAAAATCTGAATGAACGAAGCTATGGTGTTACTTTTGCTCATTTTACACCCAGCATATATTGATTTTAACAGATGTGTTTTTCCTGTACCATTCTCTCCTATAAACACATTCATATTTTGTGCAATGGGAATCGTAATATCTGAGAATACAGAAAAATTTTTTGCTTTTACCGCTGTAATATCCATATGCATCTCCTCAGTAAAAATAAACTATATTCTTATTATACTGTATTTCTCAGTAAAAGCAAAAAAAGTGTCGACTCATTCTCAATATAAAAATAGACAGTATCACAATAGTAAAAAGTGATACTGTCTTGGCCTATATTACCAATATTAACGTTGGACTTCTTTGAGCATCTTCTTCGGATTATCTGCTGGCCGTACCTTTTGGAAAGCCTTGACAATCGTGCCGTCTTTTGGGTAAAAATATAAGATGACTTTCTTCCCAGCAAAGTCGTGCAACGAAACGTTGTTGCCATCTTTGTCAGGTAACGTAAAGTCTGGGGCTTTCGTTCCTTCTGCTAACATGGTACCACCTCCGCGTGATAGTTGTTTTCATCTAGGTACATCATAGCATGTTCATGGCCATCGTGCAACAGATGCTGCGTCTTAGGCTTCCTTTGGTGTCCCAATAGGGTCATATCCTTCGGATTTAGGCACAAGGGCTTCATCTACGCAAGATGGCGTGGGACAGACACCGTTTTTAAACAATGTCCGAATCGTTGCTACATAAGCTGGGGCAATAGTATCTAGCAGGCGATACCGTTTGCGGAATAGGTTTCGTTTCTGTGACTTAATTTCGTCATAAGTCCGGCGTTTTTCTTCAGTAGGAAGACGTAAATACCACGTTTCTTCGCCATCTGTAAAAGCACCTGATTCAAACCAAAAGGGATTGAGTTCTGTTTTTTTAGACCGATTCCCGCGGAGTAAATGACTATTTGTATAGAATCCTTCATCGCTAATAGCATATATCTTTTGAATTCCTAAGGTCTGCGCAAAAAGGCGCAACATATACAATAAAAAGCCTTTCGGACGATAACCAAAGAGCTTCTTCGTCAGCTCTCTCGTTAATGCCAACCCTTCCGTAGCTCCTTGAATCGTGCCAATATATATGGCTGCCTTTCCTTCCCTATCATAATCAAAGCGGAAATTAAAATGGTACATCATTTGCTCTTGATAATATAAATACAGCGACAAAAAGCCTTCTTTTCGTTGTCCTAAATCAAAACGTAGCGATACCTTTACGGGTAACGTTTCATCTGCTGATTGCCAAAGCGTATACCCATCTCTTGTAGTATATAGATGGGCAATAACTTCATCAGAAAAATACTCCTGCAGTATCATAAAATGATGTACAATAGCTTCTAACCGTTCTTTCATGGTTGAATTCTTGTACAAAAAGACACGCGTCAACACATCATAACATTCTTTGCAAGAGTGTTGTAAGAAATTGGGCAACGGCAAATAGTTTTGGAAAAAGTCATCTACCTTCTTAATGTACGAACGATGCGTAAGTGCTTGCAGAAAAAAGACGATTCGTCTCTTTTTAACGGAAAATTTCCGTGGATGGTACATTTGATAAGATAAATCCCAAAAATACGATATACTATACATAATTCCCTCTCTAGTTATATGTAAAATAATAGTAAAATTTGCATTTCTTATTATAGCACATGTAGTGAGAAAGTCTACAATAACTTTACTTTTCCATAGAGCCAAAGAAAAGTATTTCATTATGAACGCAATATAGTATCTGCTGGTTCTAATAACTCTGGATGACGTACCATATAGCCCGTCAAATCCATATACCCTTGCCGTTCCGCTTCATATGGCCACGGCCCTTCTTGCACGTCTCCTTCAGCATGTCCTTTTCCTAAGGGCTGGTACAAATGATTATCATACGTACCATATGCATCAGGACGGAGCCAATGGCGCGGCGTTACAATATGGTCGATTGGTTCTGTGAGCGACGAGAACAACGAATAATACGTAAAATCTTTAGGTGCAATCAATTCCATAATCGTAGGCATAATATTCATATGCCCACCAATTGTATTACCTGAAAAAATAGTTTGGTCAATATCGCGATGATACATCATAAATGTCGGGCAATGGAGCTCACGAATCGAGCAATTTCGCTGCATTAAAGAGGTCTTTTCCATATACGTCAAGGGAATGGCATGGTCTGCAGTGAGGAAAATCAAGACATCGGGATAGGCATTGCGAATCGTATCAACAAACTTTCCTGTCGCTTGGTCTGTAAGCCAAAAAGTCCCTAACATGCGCTGTAACTGCTTATTCTTCTTTATATCTTCCGGCGCATTAGGCATAACTTTTTCTACGTCATACCCATACTTTTCTACATCAATCTTAAAAGGACTGTGATACGACGTCGTATAGACCATATGGAACTCTGGCGCACCCGAATCGTGTTGCTGGATTAATTCAGCAGCCTTTTCTAAATAAATATTATCATATACGCCTACCCAGGTTTTCGGCGCATGAGGACCACAAAACTCTGTAGCCGACATAACCCTATCGAAACCACAAGCCGGTGCAAAATGACTAAAGTTGCCGTATGTTGTATTGCCGCCATACCAATACGTCGACGAATAACCAAGCTTCTTTAACTGCAATGGTAACGAAGTCGGCACCGTACCGTTCCACCATGGCTCTTTTTCATTAAGCTGTAACTCTAAATCAAAAAGTCCGGACATAAGCCCAACAATCGTAGGCCGTGAAATAACGCCAGACGACAAGGAATTATATAATACAGCCGTATGTGGGTCGTGCATTAACCGCTTACCACCACTCGTAATATTTAGGCAATCCAAATAGGGATCAAAAAATTGCTGTAAATAACTTTCGCCAACAATGAGGAAAATGTGAGACGGCTTTGCTATCTTTGCGCCCTTAGCCTTACGGGCAAAGGCATATACAGGATTTGTATACTCCTGAAGAGGCTTTGCAGTTTTTGGCACAATCTGAGAAATAGAATGTAAATCTTCCTCATCTGTATGGGTATATATTTCATTCAGCTTCTTGCGTTTGACTCGTTCTAACGCTACCAAATCATCTACAGCAGCTTTTGCAAAAAACGTATCTTGCTTTATCATACTGGGCATATTATCCCATTCTGGTTTATCGTCGTGCTTTAAGGTTCCGCCGTACCGAAACCAATAAAATCCTAAAATGGCCAGCATAACGACAAGGACATTAAAGGAATACATCAAAAGAGGAGACTCAAATTGAGGATATGGAATATTCGGTAATTTCAATAATAACGAAATAGATCCATACGAAATCACCCAGTACGGAATTAGCCCTAGTAACCACAAGGCACCGTGATCTTGATTGAAAAATGTATCTATAAGATTCTTCTTTTCTGCTTTGCCACCCATGCGAACAAGATGATTATACGTATCGTGGAAATGATTATAAAAAATCATTTTGCCCATAAAAGCAACATACAACACCGTTGCATAGACCATACCAATGACAATGCGAATAGTATCACTAATCGCATAATAAGAGGCTATCCAAACACTAGGAATCGAAATCAAAATAAAAGGAAGTAAAAAAGCATACGCATTAAAATCCATGCCCCACCAAAAGGCATAACGGAAGCAATTCCAAATCACATTTCCTTTGCCCTTCAAGGTCTTGTAGGGATTATATACTTTAATGAAAATAGCTCGAAATACAGCACAAACAACGGGAAAATATAAACACAGTTGAATGTCTTGCTGCATAGAAGAGAAAAATTGTCCAAACATCTGCATCACTCCATATACTAGAAGGTTGAAATACATTCCCAACAACCTAGAGATATTATAGACAAAAACAGAGTAAATGTAAATGTCTTGTAAATCTTCGCTATATATTTACATGTCAGTTACACATTAGTTGTACATCCTAGAACAATACAATATAAAAACGCACTCGCCATGGAGTGCGTTCGTAAAATGATATTATTATTTCAATACCTTGCAATATAACAGTAGTTCTATTTCAGAAATTTTTATTTATCCAGTAGTATTATTAGTACTATTTAAAGAATTTAAAGCGAAGATACTTCCAATATGCATATATGAATTTACCATGTTTTCCCATGATATAGTACATATTAGCGATATATCGCCAATCGTGATATGTCTTTGGTAATTCATAGGGAATATCTCTCCAAGGAGATTGTTTCGCACAATCTCGCCACGCTTTATAATATGGGTATTTCCATGAGTGTTCGTCTTTCCAATGGTCAGTATATTTTGTACCATAATGAGTAGTATATAATTTCCAAGGCTTTTTGCCACCTGTGAAGTGGATAATGCGCACTACATCAGGTAATTCATGATTTCGCACGGACATAGCGCAGTCATACGAATAGGTCGTACTGAAAATAGTCTTTCCTTCTAATAGGATATTTAATACGTCTTGATCCATAAAAGGATATGAATTGGTAGATGCCAATTTAATAGCTTTAAATCCAATATCTTCTTTTACATATGGTGCTATGTTAATTAACATAACACCAGCATTAAAATAATCTGTGCCTTTCATGCCAATTTTAGGACAATACGACTGCCGCATATTAGGTTTTGAAGTAGCATCCTTTTCTACAAAAGCAATTTTATCTTGTAAATCCATCGTCAATAAAGGAGATACATCATTTGTACAAAGAACGTCTGTATCTACATATAACACCCGATCTATTGATGCTTCGTGTAAGACATAGGGAACTACGAGACGATAATAGGTAGTGACAGTTATATTTAGTAAATTAGATTTTAAATCTTCAATAAACTTATTATTTAGCCAGTATATGACAATATCCGTTTGATATTGTGTTACTAACTGCTCTAACTTTTTTTCATCTTCTTTTGGCAACTGGCCGTTAAAGAAAATATGAAAGACACAAGGGATGCTTGTGTGTTGCAGAAAAGAAAATATAGTAACCCCTAAGGCCCGCAGTACGTTTTTATCACAGCACAACGCTATATTAAGTTTATTCGAGCATTCAACAATCTTGTTTTCTCCAATAACCCGTTTTTCTCTTAGCAAGTCCATAAAGCTCTCCCTATGCCTTAATAAATTTATGTTTCAAATATTGTCCATACGCAGCTATAGCCTTACCATATTCCTGATTGCGCCAATACATATCGGATACCCACCGCCATTCATGAGCATTTCTAGGAGCATCAAAGGGAACATCATGCCAAGGTGATTGGGCAGCATATTCCCGCCAAATTTTGTAATACGCATACTTCCAAGTATTACCATTTTTAGGTTTTGGATTTTGCGCAAAACTATTTCCCCAATATGATGTATATAGTTTCCAAGGCTTTTTAAAGCCTGTAAAATGTATGAGCTTTACGCTATTAGGAACTAAACTATCCGGAACAGACATCGTGCAATTGTATTTATGCTCTTCGTCAAATAAAACTTTTCCTTCTAATAAAATATTTAATACATCTTGATCCATATGTTCATATGACCTTTCTGAAGCTAGTATAACCGCTTGCTGCCCAATATCCTCTCGCACATATGGTTCAACATTTATAAGCATCATACCAGAATTAAAATATTCCATAGTGGACATACCAATTTCTTTACAATGCTTCTTCCACCATGTCTGATTTGCTGGTATTAAATTCAAATCTTTAACTACTAATGCAATTTTATCATTTAAATCAAAAGAAAAAATATTAGCAATATCACGTATACACAGTATATCCGTATCTATATATAAAAAGCGAAAAATTCCATGTTCTTTTAATACATATGGAACTAATAACCGATAATACGCAGTAACACTAATATGTCGTGACGTATGAAGCATATTAAATTGAGAGGCATCTAACCAGTATAACGAAATAGCTACAGAGAAATTCTTCCCAATCTCTTTAAAACGCGCTTCATCAACTCGAGACAAATCCCCATTAAAAAAAATATGAAACATGCATGGAATAGTTATATATTTTGCTACTGAATATATAGTAACACCTAGTGAACGTATAACATTTTTATCCGCACAAAGAACAATATGAGCTATATCATTTATATTATACTCTTTTTTACAGGGCCATAACTCTATACTACGTTTTACTAACTCCATATAAATTTCCTATCTCCTTTATATCGATATATCATAATATGCTGAATACCACTGAGCAAATCTATGTAATCCTTCTTCTATGCTCGTCTGCGGTTTAAAATCAAAATCTCGTTCTAATTCACTCACATCAGCATAAGTCTGATATACATCACCTGGTTGCATAGGCAAAAATTCTTTTTTAGCCGTTTTTCCAATAGCTTTTTCCAAGGTTTCAATAAAATACATGAGCTTTTCCGGCTTATTATTGCCAATATTATAAACCTTATATCTATCACCTTGTTCGTTTTCTTTTGGCGGATTGCACAGCATATGTTCAATCCCCGTTACGATATCATCGACATACGTAAAATCGCGATACATATCACCATGATTATAAATTTTAATAGGTTCACCGTTAAAAATCATATTGGTAAACTTAAAATATGCCATATCGGGACGACCATACGGGCCATACACCGTAAAGAAACGTAAGCCTGTTACCGGAATCCCATAAAGATGGCTATATGTATATGCCATAAGTTCATTTGATTTCTTTGTTGCTGCATAGAGACTAATGGGATGGTCCACATTATCAGTCGTCGAGAACGGCGTCTTTTCCTGATTCCCATAGACGGATGAGCTAGATGCGAAAAGCAGATGTTCTACCGGATAATGCCGACAAGCTTCCAACACATTAAAGAAACCAATGACATTGGAATTGATATACGACCGAGGATGGTCAATACTATAGCGAACACCTGCTTGAGCAGCCAGATTCACGACAATATCAGGATGATATGTCGTAAATACGCTATTGACTGCCTGTTCATCGGCTAAATCGCCTTTGACAAATGTAAATTTCAGATATTCTTTTAGAATTTGTAAGCGACTTTCTTTCAAACTTACATCATAGTAATCATTGACATTATCAAAGCCAAGGATAGTCGCACCCATAGCTAGCAAACGCTTGGCTAAGTGAAAACCAATAAAGCCTGCTGCGCCAGTAATTAGCACAGTTTTCTTGTTATCAAACGGTTTGTACATATTGCACCTCTAATCTCTATCAAACAAGTCTCGCGTATATACTTTTTCTTTTACATCGTCTAATTCATCATTCCAACGATTGGCTAAAATGACATCACTATCTTGTTTAAAAGCCTTTAAATCACGAACGACCTTAGAATGGAAGAAATCATCAGCTTCAAGTGTTGGTTCATAAACAATGACCGTAATGCCTTTGGCTTTAATCCGCTTCATGACACCTTGAATAGCAGATGCTCTAAAGTTATCTGATGCAGATTTCATAGTCAAGCGATACACGCCGACAACTTTCGGATTTTCAGCAATAATCATGTCCGCAATGTGGTCTTTACGTGTCCGATTAGCCGCGACGATAGCAGAAATCAAATTTTGTGGAATATCTTGATAGTTCGCCAATAATTGCTTCGTATCCTTCGGCAAACAATATCCGCCATAGCCAAAGGAAGGATTATTGTAAAAGTCACCAATCCGTGGGTCTAAGCACACACCTTGAATGATTTCTGCTGTATGGAGGCCACGCATTTCTGCATACGAGTCCAATTCATTGAAGTAAGCTACACGCAACGCTAAATAGGTATTCGCAAAGAGCTTAATCGCTTCTGCTTCCGTCGAGCCAGTAAAGACCATAGGAATATCTTTCTTAATAGCTCCTTGCGCAAGTAAATTAGCAAAAGTTTTCGCCCGTTCTGATTTTTCTCCAACCACAATTCGCGAAGGATATAAATTGTCATGTAACGCCTTGCCTTCACGCAAAAACTCAGGTGAAAACATAATATTATTGGTTTGATACTTCTGCTTAATTTCAGCAGTATACCCAACAGGAACGGTTGATTTTATGACCATGATGGCCTTTGGGTTAATTGCCAATACTTCTTCAATGACCTTTTCCACTGATGACGTGTCAAAGAAATTGAGTTTTGGGTCATAGTTGGTCGGCGTAGAAATAATAATAAAATCAGCGTCTGTAAATGCTTCTTTAGCATCTAACGTCGCTTTAAAATGAATGTCATCACGTTGCAGAAAGGCTGAAATATCTGCATCAACAATTGGCGATATGCCTTTATTCAGCATGTCTACTTTTTCTGGAATAATATCTAAGGCAACGACTTCATTATGTTGCGCTAATAGCACACCATTAGACAAGCCTACATATCCCGTTCCAGCAATAGCAATTTTCATGCAAAAATCACCTCTCTTTTTCTACCTTTATAGTTTTATTCTAAATACATTTATAACTTATATCTAAATCGAAGTACAGCATACCAAAATATACCATATAAATATCCTCTAAAGTTACCATTACGCTTTTGGTAATGTCCCCATTGCTGGAAATCATGATAATTTTCCGGCTTTTTGATAGGCAGGATATTCGTAATCGTGGGCCATGGAGATAACGCATTATATTGACGCCACATTTTATCAAATTGAGTTAAAACCATCTGCCATGGTTTCCGACGCCCTGTCCAATGTACGATGACACTGTCACCTTCATCATATTCACCGCCATCATACACATTATACTTTGCGGGAAGGAAAAAATTAGCTCCATCAAAGACAAGGTTCAATACATCTTGGCTTTGTCCTAAAAAACGTTTTTTAGGCTCACATTGATACGAGAACGCCTTTTCTGTAATCTGTTTCTTTTCCCAGATGTTTGTATCTACTAACATAATGCCATCATTAAAATATTTACCACTTTTTAATTTTAAATATCCTGCTCGATATGCAATTGCATCTGGTCTTTCCATTACTGCCCCCATTGCAGCACCTTTTAAATCTATAGAAAATAATGATTTTATTGATTGTATGCATATAGCATCCGCATCAACATATAAAAAACGGTCTGTCTTTTTGGATAAGACCTTCGCCATATACAAACGCCCATAAGTAATTCGGGAAAAGCGTGCTACTTTAATATGGAAATCTTGAAAAACGTCCATATTGAATACGTACAATACACATTTGCACTGCCATTGCTTAGCAATACTTTCCATTTTATTGGCATTGTCTTCGCTGTATCCATCTGTAAAGATATGAAAGACTAAGTTTAAATCTTTATTATTTTCAAGTATCGAAATAATCGATGCGCCCATAATATAAAAAAATGGGTCATTTACATTATAGCAAATATGATATTCTATAGATTTCTTTTCTTGTCTATAGTCATATTCTATGCGAGATAAAATAAAATTTTGTTCTGAAAAAAAATCGTTAGTAAAAGTTTTCATTATATCCTCTTTTTATATTGTAACATAATTGAAGCAAGTGTAATCCCTAAAAAGCCACTATATAATTTCAACGCATTTTCCATCATGATTCCTACATCAACTAGTCCATGAATAGTTAATGCCATAGAAGCCCACATACAGCCTACAATAAACGCATTATGTTGGCATCTTTTTAGTTGTTTAAATAAGTACCAATATACTCCTAGTGAATACAGTAGATAGCCACATCCTGCCAAAGTTCCTGTCGTCGAAAAGAAATATGCTGGTACGTTATGAGGAATATTAAGCTTGCGTTCCTTAGCGTCAGGCAATATATATTTTTGCTGATATTCAGTATCCCAATTATTTAATCCCACGCCAATATACAGATGGTCTGCCCACATATGATACGTAGAAATGAATAACTTTATCCGTTCATTATCATAAGATTGTTGCCACCCTTTGCCACTTAAACAGAAAAAACCACCTGCGAAAACACCGGCAATAGCTATACTAATGGACAACACTCTTAAAAGAGACTTTACACCAGTTTGATTTTGCCAAGCATATAAAATAAGGGTAATTCCGCCTCCAGCAATCAGCCCTATAATACTCCCTCTGGATCCAGATAGGATAAGGGCTATGCTTCCTATCAAACAAGCTATATATAAGAAGATTCGTAATTTCATAGTCCCTTTAAAAGTATACAAAGAACCTAATAGAAAGGTTAAGTTTAAGCTAATCATAGTCGCGAAATGATTGGGATTTCCAAACAGCCCTGATATATACATCTCTTGCGGAGCCTGAAGATATTGTAAAATACCATGGCCGCCAATGACAATCAGCGCTAACGCGATAGCTAATAAAATCAGTTTTTGATATTGAAAATACTGATACAATATGAACAATAAACAGAAAGGTAAGGACCAATAAAAATATTTCCAAGCCTGCTGAATAGAAAGCGTATCCCCTAATATAACGGAAGAGACCATAATACATAAAAAGAAAGGCCAATATACAAGATTAAATTTTTTTTCTGGCAATCCTATATTCCGATGTTTGACTTTTAAAAATTGCCACAAAACTGTCCCCCAAAGTAATGCACAACTAATACTATATACAGCGTTCCAACGCGAACCACTTAGGGAAAAAACATATATAAAAAAAAGCAACGGTAGAATTTGTCTTGCCATTATTGTTCCCATTCTAATCCACCTTAATTATAATTTTTGCTTAGCTTTTTCTTGTTGATGCCGAATATAACCATATACTTTACAAAATAACGGACAAGATACTGCTGACCAGCGTAAAAGTCGATGTTTTAATCCTACTTGCTCTTTTATCGCCGGAGTCCAAGATTGTTTAACAAACCGGATTAAGCTTTTTTTATCATCAACACATAATTTTTCTGAACTATAGTAATCAACATATAAAATTTTTATAGCTTCATACATCATGTGATACTTAGCCCAATGAATGACGTCCATATCTCCTATTTTTTGAGCCCAACGTAAATGTTCTTGATACGCTAAATATTTATAATAGCGATATTGTGAATTATACGTATAGGTACTTCCAGTTAAAGAATTAGTATTTCCTTTATTATAGTAGTATAAGGTATTATTTAATTTTACAGATTTTTGAGATTCCACAAAAACACTAGGGCAAATAAACAAATCCTCAAATGATTTTAAATGAGAAAATCGTTTATTTTTCCACATATTTTTTTTATAGAAAGCAGTCCATACCATATTTGAAATCTCATTTAACATAATCTCTTTCAATATACTTGCTGTATTACTTGTCATATCAATCATTGGTGTGTCATAGTCATGTGTTTTAGTGGCATCAATACGTTCCCATTCTTCATATTTAAATGTAACAATGTCAGCATTTTCTTTTTCAGCCACATCTACACAAAAAGCAATAAGGTTATCATCAATAAAATCATCCGAGTCAACAAATAGGATGTACTCACCATGCATATTATCCAATGCCCAATTTCGAGTTGCGCTAACTCCCATATTTTTTTGATGATGCGTAATACACCTTTTATCTTGCTCAGAATACATATCGCAAATTTGGCTACTACCATCACTAGAACCATCATCAACTAATATGATTTCTAAATTTTTATAGCTTTGTCGCAAAATTGATTGCAGACATTTATTTAAATATTTTTTTGCATTATATACAGGAATAATGATAGTTACTAACGGTCTCATAAATATAAAATCTCCCTATAAAAGACCCAAAAAATTTAGTTTAGGCTAAGAATATTTTTAATCAGCATATCTTGACCATATTTTTTATTAGCATCAATTAAACCATTTTGATATTCCACTGACTTATCCTTGAAAGTATTCACAAATTTCTCTAATTGTTTTGAAAAGACTTCTATAGTATCTATCTTCACTGCTTCACCAATGAAAAAATTTTGTAATACTTCTGGATTCATTTCTGGAGAACATAATACCGGTTTATAAAAACCTATGGCAGTAAAGAGCATAGCACTCCAATGGTAACGATACCGCCCAGCAGCATAGGGAATCATGATGACATCCATATCAAGCAGTGCTTTCTCCCAGTCTTCTCCAATCAAATTTTTATGCCAGAATGCAATATTTTTATACTGGCTATATTTCTTAGCAATTTGCTCAAACAATTCACCATCTGATGGCTTAGCAGTTGCCCCTTGAACGATAAGTTCTACAAGTACATTAAACTTAGCCTTCACAAAGGCATCTAAAAAGAATGGTAAATTTTTTTCTTTACGAAACTGCCCAAAGAATCCAATTTTGAGAGGTGTCGTTATAGAAACCTTTTCATTTACAGGTAAATCATGTGGTTTAAAGACAGGTGGTTCAATTAAATCCACATTGGTAAGACCACTATGTTTAAAATCATTGCGAAGAGTAATAACTTTTAAATGAATATTTTTATATGGTTCCACAAGTCGTGCTTGTTTTTCAAATTTCGGTTGTTCATGCGGATTAATACCATGGAAGATGAGATATACAGGAACAGGAGAATCTTTTAATTTGCTTTTCAATATAGTACGAATATATCGCCAAGTTCCAGTTGGTATAATAATCGCATCACATTGTTGAGCACACGCTTTTTCATACGCTGAATTAAACCAGGCAATGCGTCGTTTTTCGCGAATAATGGAAAGCCATAACTTCTTCAGTTTTCCAGCCCCTGCATACGTTACGACTTCACCACCTGATAAGTAGTCTACAGCACATTGATAGTCCAATTTAAACGGAAAATTTTCAGGCACAAAGAAAACCGGCTCATGATGCTGGCGTTTTAATTCATTTACTAATATCCAATCAAACTCTACTTCATGGCCAGCAGGCATGACGATAGATTCTAATATAGCAACTCTCATTTCACTTCACTCTTTCGTTGTAATTCATGGAGTTTTAAATATTTCATCATAGTATAGAAAAAATGGGTACAGCATAAATACGAGCCAATCATGCCATCCAGAAAACCAGCTCGTAAGACAAACATCTTAAAAAATCCGCCTAAGCTATGACCAAATATACTAGCCAATGATACTCGTTTACCCCGTTTAAATGCATCATTTGCCCAGAGAGTCGTATATAAGCAGAGTTTATCTTCCCATTCCTGCCAATCTGCATACGTATAATGTTCCATATATCCTGGTAATGTCTTTTTGGGCAAATTGCATTCTGGGTGTTCGTGAACCTTATGTACCCATTTTACAGATTCACGAGGAAACATACGAGTAACAAAATCTGGTTTCAATACACCATGATTAAAGGTGACACCGAATGCGACGGACTTGCGCTTGCATTCATATTGATATTTCATATCGTCAGACTGTAAAATTCGTCTAATTTCTTCTACAGTGTCCGGCATAAGCCGTTCATCCGCATCAAGATAGAGTACCCAGTCTGCATCTGTTTGTGCTAAGGCAAAATTTCGTTGTGCCGAAAAGTCCCCATCCCATTCTCGGTAGCAGACTTTTGCTAAATATTTTTTTGCCAAGGTAATGGTCTTATCCGTACTCCCTGAATCTATAATGATAACGTCATCTGTGCATTGCTTGGCATTGCTAATGACTTCCACAATATTATCTTCTTCGTTTTTTGTCAGAATTAATATAGCTAGTGATTTCACGCCATACCCTACTTTCCGATAGTAAGCTCAAAGTATAGTTATATTATAGCATATCTTGGAGTAGACAACAAAAAGACTTCTGAAAAAATTCAGAAGCCTCTTTTACTATATTTAGTCTACTTCATTTTGAAATTCTGGATACTTAGGATTATTGCGAATATACGCTCTCTTAAATGCTGCAAAAGCAGAACTACGCTTTAATAAGGCACATACCTTTCGTCGGTGATACTCACTTTTTTGTTTATTGTATTTAATAAGAGATTTGAAGAATGTATTCATTTCCTTTTTTAATTCATTTAATCGATATTGTGAAGTATAAATACGAATCCCACTATTTTTTAAATTAAACACATCATAAACTAATTTTGCAGTTTGGATCGACTTTATATCCTTATCCAATGGAATTATAAGAACATTATCTTCATCGTATTTATTTGTTGTAATGTATCTGACAACGTGGACGCATGAAAATACCCTTCAATAATCCCTTCATAGGGAACATTAGATAATCCGACTTTATCACGTACTAAAATATGGTTTTCTAAATCATAAATAACAGCATTAGAAATGGAATTTAAGACAAAAGGAGAATGTGTTGTAACTACAAACTGAATATTAGGAAATAAAGTTGTAAGTATTGGCATAATTTGCTTCTGCAAAGCAATGTGAAGATGTGTCTCTATTTCATCAATAAGAACGATACCTGGTATATTGTATTGTTTTCCTACATGTGTTTCCATGCGCATCATCAAATTAGTTACAATATCTAGTATAGCAGCATACCCTCTTGATAGAGTATCAAAGGAAAACGGTTCCTTTCCTGGTTCTATAATAGAAAATTCATATGATTCAATATCAAAGGATAAGTAAACATTTTTATTATCAAAAATCTTCTGCAATATATTATCAAAGTTTTTAAACCAAGCTTTTATTTCATTAGCCCGTTCTATTTTCCCGGATACTTCTGCCATAGCGGCTGTAGATTTCATATCCAATAAATATTTTACAAAATCTTTTCCCGGCCGGTCTTTGATTGCATAGTGGTCTTGAAATTGCATTTTAGTAATATGTGCTTCGTTAGATACAACATATTCACGTTCATCTGCATAATAAGCAAAAATAAATTCTCCATTGGATACAGCCTGTTTCAATTCTTCTTCGTTTTTTATATACACTTTCAAACCTGCATCTTGGACGGGCTTAGTAGAGCCTATTTTCATCGTATCCGATACTACGATATATTCTTCTAAATCTAATTCAGAATATCGTTCTACATATTGTTTTAGTGCTTCTATAAAACTAGTTTTGCCACTGCCATTTTTCCCTGTAATCATTACATTCTTCGGCTGATTTTCATCAAGAGGGATTTCTATATCATGTAAATGGCGTACGTGTTCAATTTGGATTCGAGTTATAAAATGATTTTTCTTCATTGTTTTTACCTCATATAGTATCTATATTTTTACTATACACGCAGTCACATATTAAGTCCACCTTGCTACTTCTTCGTCACATACGGATAGACCCATACTTTATCCTCGCTATACTCGGCAATATACACATCGCCCAGCGTATATCCTTGCGCGCTAATTTCCCCTAAGAGCCACGATTTATCTTTATCCAGGCTTTCGAGAACATCCTCGTCTATTTGGCCATTGAGAATCAAAGGCAAGCGAATATTCTTTTTACCGAATTTGACTAACGCATACATTCTTCGGTCCGCACTTGGCCCTTTTCAATCAGTATGACCGGTTAATCCTAATTTAGCAAAAATGAGGGAGTATCCAATGAGCATCGTCTATCCTCCTTTACGATTTCGTATCGACGACGCGAATGTCGTCATGAATGAGGTATATGCGCCGTAAACTATAGGCTGAAAAATCAGGATTAAATTCGACACGAAAGATTTCGTTATTGATTTTGACCATAAGGCCGTTCTTCATTTGCGTGCCATTGACAGCGATTTCATCAGTCGGCACGCGCAAATTTCGGCTAAGGGTATTCATGAGTTCGACCATATGGGGGCTGTCTTCTTGGTTATGCTGACTCCGGGCGTATTCGTCCCAGTTCGCACCGAGCAGAAAAATGACGGCTAAGAGCAAAAATGTCATCGTAATCTCCTTACCATATATCAGTATTGGTGAGCATATAAAGAACGGTTTCAATAGGTGTCATGCTGCTCGTATTGGTCACGCTTTTACTAGCTTTTACGACGGCCCCTGTCTGTGAATCATATAGTGTCTGTGTAAGAGACAGGGTAAATTCATAAGGTTCTGTTTTTACTTTTGCACCCGTTACACGACGCACGTATACGTACTGTTTCCCAGCACGCCTTGCTACGACTAATGCCCTAGCAAGGGACTGGGCATGGTCTGCCCACACTATACCATGAAAGCGATAGCGCAAAATGTCATCGGCACTGTCCTTCATATAGGGTGCATCGTCAGCAATCTCTTCTGGTAACGTTACGTCCATTGGCAAAATATAGATTGATGCTTCTTTGCTAGGTGTGATGGTTAACGGCACATCGTGACCTAAGGATGCCACATAAGAGGCTTTAGCATCATAATATTGCCGCAGTGCACTATCGACATAAACAACCATATCGTGATGAAAGCGTTGGAAATTCGGATTTTGCTGCCATATCATCTTTTTTGTAAATGGCTCGTATGCTGCAGAAAGGGATTGTAAAACGGTTGGAACTGGGTCGCCACCTATTGCAATAGGATAGAGTTGCAATTTCGGTTCATAAGTCTGCACAAAGGTAGCATTCCCTACAGAAGGTGCTCCAAACGTAACAACCGAGACAGGATTGGCATTCGTATCTGCTAAGCGTGCCGCTATGAGTGTAGCTACAGCCCCACCCAAGCTATGGCCCGTAAGGACGAGGTTATGTGTGCTACCCAATGTCTTTTCATCTTGTAATACTGCATCCGTATAAGCTGTAAAACCCATATGCGTTTTGATGCCATCATCTGGCGTATCTTGATGAAACGGAACCGTATGGATATTTAAATCGGCTTTAACATCGCCCCAATTAGCCGTTCCAGCCACAGCTAATAGCGTCATATCGCCCTGCGCAGCGCGCACGTAATGGGCCTTTGCATCTTCACTTACAGCGACAACAGGCTCTACAGTCCAGCCGTAACTTCGCAAGGCCTTTTGCGCAGTCTGACTAAGACGGTCATCATACGCGGCTAAGGACAGCCAGGCGGCCGTATATTCTAGTTTTGCCGTTTCATAGTCTGTCTGAGTTGATGCCCAGCATTTAGCACTAATCCCCAATACTTGCATCATGAGCAGACCAAGCACGATGAGCCATTTCCCCATAAAAGCCTCCTATTCGTTATAGGACAAAATCGAAAAGACCTCCCGATTGGGATGATGCGTATCTTCAAAGTGGAGCGTTTTCTTTAATTCCAGTTCTAAAGCTTGCTTACGCTTTTTATCTTCTAAAATAGCGAGGACATCAGGATGGGCACTGATGAGGACGTCCCCTTTGAGATGGCGCACGTGCACCATATGGCGGAGACGGCGCATAATCTGGATGGCCACAGACTCTGGCGAATAGAGATATCCCGACCCACCACAGACATTACACGGACTAAACTCGGCTTGATACAGGCCTTGACGCGATTTTTTCCGCGTAATTTCGACGAGGTTTAAGGCCGTCATGCCGAGAACGCGGGTCTTTGTCGTATCTGAGGCCGTTTCGCGCGTCAAGATTTGCAAGATTTCATCCCGTTTTTCAGCAGAAGCCATGTCGATGAAGTCAATAATAATGATACCGCCAATATCGCGGAGCCGCAGTTGCCGTGCAATTTCGCGAGCTGCTTCTTTATTGACGTGGAAAATCGTTTCTTGCAGCGTCCCATTACCCGTGTATTTACTGCTATTGACATCAATGACGGTCAATGCTTCGGCATGGTCAAAGACGAGATTGCCTCCTGACGGCAAGGGCACGACGCGGTCTAACAGATGGCGCACGTCTTCTTCTAATTGATACCGTTCAAAAATAGGCTGGTCCCCTTGGTAGAGTTCGACCCGTTCTTGCACGTCTTTCCCTGGGAATACCTGGTAAATCCGTTCATATGCGTCTTTGTCATCGACGACGACTTTCTTCACGTCGCTGTTGAAGTGGTCGCGCACCATACGCATAACTAGGTCCGCTTCACGATAGAGGAGCTTATTTTTCTTAGCAATCTTGTACCGCTGCTGAATACTGTCCCACGTCCGCAAGAGATATTGCAAATCTTGCGTCAGTTCTTCTTCAGACACGCCTTTGGCCACAGTACGGATAATGAGGCCCATGCCGTCGGGCTTGATGTCACGAACAATATCGCGCAGGCGGTTCCGTTCTTCTTCATCGCGGATTTTTTTCGACACACCAATATAATCCACCGTCGGTGTGAGGACTGCATAACGTCCGGCCAGACTGACGTTCGCCGTAACCTTACAGCCCTTCGTCCCTTGCTCTTCTTTAATGACTTGGACGAGAATGCTCTGGCCCACGGAAATATGCATTTGCTGAATTTCCTCTTTCGTCGCCGCCCGTGGGAAAATGTCCCCAAAATACAAAAAGGCATTCTTCTTACGCCCAATATTGACAAATGCCGCTTGTAGTGCCGGTAAAATATTCTGGATAGTTCCTTTGTAAATATGATTGACAATGTGGGTCTCATCATTCCGCTCGACCGAAAAGTCACGGAGACGACCGTCTTCTATAATTGCCATGCGCGTTTCTTCAGGCATGACATTCCCTATAATCGTTTTCATCAGTTTCTTCGGCACCTCACTATAGTTTCATTGTCCCTATTGTACCATAAGAAAGCTATTTTTACCTACATTGTTTTATCTTATTTTATCGTTGTTTTGAGTATCTAAATTATACATATTATACTATAAATTTTAGTTTTTACATTTTTTTGTGGTCAAAGTGTGGTCAAAAAAAAGGAGCCCTGCCATCACTGGCAAGGCTCCTTCGCTGGCTTGGATATTTGCGATAAGGAGACGAGCCCCTTACATAAACATCATACCAAACATTTATTTATTTTTCAAGTTGTTTCCTTTTGAAAACAACTCATTACATATAGCCGTGTTGTTTCAAGCTGTAATAAATGCCATCTCCGATAATGATATGATCATGGATGGCAATATGCAGCACCTTGCTCGCCTTCAATAGCTGGTGAGTTATTTGGATATCCGTCTTGCTCGGTTTGGGGTCGCCAGACGGATGATTATGTAACAAGACGACAGCCCCTGCATTATACTCGATAGCAAACTTAAATACCTCCCGTCCGCTAACAGGGCTCGCATCTAACGACCCCACGTTGATATTTTTGACCGTAATGAGCTGATTCTTTACGGTTAGATACATGGCATTGAAATGCTCTTGCGTCAAGTATCTCATATCTTCCATGACATAATTCGCTATGTCCTCTTGGTTTTCAAATGTATCAGCATTTCGCTTTGCGCCTGACTTTGCAATACGTTTTCCAAGTTCGACAGCTGCAATTACTCTCGCCGCCTGTTTTTCTCCCACGATGGGGATAAGGCGGTACATATCTGTTTCGCTAAGGTCATACAGCTTTTCACGCGGCATTTCTTTTAATAGTTTTACTGCCGCGCGTTTATTTCCTAATAGCATCTGTAGGACTTCAATGTCTTGCAGGTACTGTTCACCTGTGCCAAAGTACGCGGCTCTTTCCATAACTGTCATCATTGTAATCTGCCTCCTATTTTGATAGAATACAGATAGGACCCGACTCCAATCGCAAGTCCTATCTGTTGCCGTTATGAGTGTTTACTCCACTCGTAACGGCCTTTTTATTTATTCATCTACTACACCACAGAAGGTCTTCCACCTGCGTAGGAATCGTTTCAACGATTTAACTTCATCATTAAAGTTAGGGTTATCCTCTTTTGCATAAATCGTTCCTTCTCCGTTGTTTTCGTGGAGTTCAAGAACGTACTGAACGAGCTTATAGTCTTCTTCGGTATCACCTGTATAGGCATCTTCCTGGTAGCTACATTCTGCCATTACTTCGAGAAAATCAGCTTTAAAATCATTCATACGGTCAAGTAAATCATCCACTTTTTCCATTGCAGATAAAATCTTATCAAAAGCCATATTGGCTTTGTTTGCCATTCTGTCGTCCATATCTGTTGCATTGAGGATTTCTCCTTCAAGCGGGCGGATAACGCCTAAAGCGTTATTTAATTTATTTCTGAGTTCAATTAATTCTGTTCTTTTCATTTTGATTCTCTCCTTTTTTGTAAGTTGTTTATTTCTTATCTTTAATTATATTATATATTATTTTTACGCCAATGTCAATATATAAATGGCTTATTTTAGCAATTTTACACTAAAATAATATAAAAAATAGCATCACATTAAGTGATGCTATTAGTCATTTCTTTCATTATTGCAAGTATTACATTTTTGGTTAGCGCAGGGCATTCTGCGCTACCGCTCTCCCAATTTTGATACGAACGCCGGGATATACCAACTCTCTCACAAAGTTGTTGTTGCGAAAGACCTAATTGATTTCTAAAATATGTAAATGTTTCGGTATCCTTAAACGTTGGGACACCTTGGTTTATAAACCTTAAAATGGTTGGCATTTGCCAATTCCATTTTTTCAACTCCTCAGAATCAAGGCGCAACGCAACCTGATAGCTGATACTAAGCAGCTCAGCCATTTCCTTGAGCGACATGCCTTTTAACATGCGAGCCTTTCGAACTGCTGTCCATTCAGGATGATTAGCAACCAATTCCTTCAAAGCATTAAGCCGTGCCTGTATGGCTTCTTCCTCAGTATCAAATATGCCGAGAATTTTCTTTTCCTTGTCATATTGTAGCTGAGCAAGCCATTTATCCCGACTTTTATTCAATGATACACCATTCACTATATCACTCCTCTTTATTCTTATTTTGTCTCCATCTTTTTATAGTCAAAGCATTATTACTTTGATTATATTTGTAAATAACTCTCCCATATGGAAGATAGTTATTTACCTTTTGTTTTGAGCAGTTCAATCTATCAGAAATTTCTTGCATAGATAATCCTTGCGCTTTTAACGCAAGGATTTTATTCGTCAAAGGATACCGTAAAACCCCTTCTGAAATCAGTATTTTTCGAATTTTCCCGAAGGAAATTCCTGTGTCTTGAGAAATCCGTTTTAAGGATTCTCCTTTTTCAAATCGGTGTTTTATTTCCTCGATTATGTTCATAAAAAAATCCTCATTTTAAAATACCATAAACCATCTTTTCAAAAATATTTTTAAATTCTTCCTGGTCAGATGTACCAGTAAATTTATACTGAATTACCGGTTTCCCTGTTGCTACATCAACATAACTTTTTGTAGCTTTGACCTGAGCTTGAAATCTTCCGGAACGATTGACCATAGCCATAAAGTCTTCATCTTGATTCGCAACAGTTAAAGCATCAATGTAAAGTCGGTCATACTGGCCTTTTGTCCAGCGTTTAAATCCATTTTCTTGTAATTTTTTGATTTCTTCATTTTGTAACATTTTGATTCTCTCCTTTTTTGTAAGTTGTTTATTTCTTATCTTTAATTATATTATATATTATTTTTACGCCAATGTCAATATATAAATGGCTTATTCTAGCAATTTTACACTAAAATAATATAAAAAAGAAAGGCCATACCAACAATGGTATAGCCTTTTACGTTCACATTCTTTAAATAATCACAAACTATTTCAATCCTCGTTACCTTTCGGTACGTCACTTGTATTATAACTTATATCAATAATTAAAGCAATAAAAAAGAGCCTGCCGTACAAGGCCAGTAATGGAAAGCTCTTTGTAAATAACCTATATTTATTTTAGCACACTATACAATAATGCGCTACCAGCGACGACCGCCCACGTATTTCGCTGTCTTTCGAGGCGTTTATTCGTCTGCTCCAGCAAGGTTATTTGCTCGGTCAATATTTGCAAATTGCTGTTTAATGACTGCCAGTCGCTCTTCGCTATCGTCAAGGAGTACGCGGCTTTGTCCAATGCTGACTGCGAGTCCTTCAGCTGTTTTTCTAGCATCGCTATTCGCTCTTTGTCCTTCGAGGAGTTGGCTTTCAGTTGCGTTAAGTTGAGTTCCAAGGCGTTGAACTGTGTCCTCAAGCTGTTGTACTGTTCGTAAGATATTACGATTGTCTGCGGCGGCTTGACGGTCTCGCTTTTCGTAGCCGCTAAAGAAACCGATGCAAAAGGCAATAACAACAAACACAAAACAGCCAATAACATACGTTTTATGGTACTTTGGATATTTGTTTTCATCCACTGATTTACCTCCTAGTAGTAAAGGATTATTTTACAACTCAAAAGAGATGGTTAAACACGCTATATACGACGCAAACCAATGTAACCACTTCGACCGCACGGAAGAAATACGCCCCGTACTTGTTTTTAGTCGTATCCGTTACGTTGTCATGCGATGCCTTGATGTCTGCAAGCTGTTTTTCAATGTCTACCTTTAGTTCTGCGGCCTGTTCATTAACGTGTTGTTTAACTTCGTTTTTCCATACTTCTAAACTTTCTATCGTTACTATTTTTACGGCGTTATCTGTGGTCTGTTCATTTTTTGCACTTACCACCTGCGTTTTATTTTCTTCTGCCATGTTATCTACCTCCTACGTTTCGGAAAAATCATTATTGTTTTTCATGTCCTCTTCATCGGCATAAATGCACCAATCTTTGGCAAGTACGTCGTCTTGTTCCGGCCGCCATGGAATCGTAAAGCCAAACTTTGTATGTAAAGCTAGCATCGGACCATATTTCCAGCCTAAATCATCGTAACGGCCTTCTGGGACGTAATAGCAAAACATGTTTTCCTTTTCCCAGCCATTGCGGAGCATCTTCACGCCTTTTTTCATAAGGTCTAGGGCATCACTAAAATTAAGCATGCAATCTGTATCGTTCATCGTCTTATTCTCCGTCTTCGTACATAACATTGAGGTCAACGTCCATACCGCCTATATTGCCTTTGTCCGAATACTGCCAAAGCAATATACGCCGTTCGGGATGCTCAATTTTATAGTAATTTGTGTTACCGTAATTACCTACCCAAAACGGCACGTATGACGGAATATAGTCTGTATTGATGTAGTTGGTAAAAATGTCATACGAAGAATACACGCCAACATAATGCCCCGCTGCGTTCATTGTATTGACCCACGACATAATGACGCTGGCTAACTTATCACGCCCTAAGGCTTTTTGACTTTCTTCTTCCACGTCAAGCCAGATACCTGCTTTGAGTCCTACGCCGCTCAAATACGTACGCATGACATCTAACAGCCAAAGAGCTTCATTTGCGGCCTCGTCCTCTGTCGTAGCAAGGCTATAAAAGTAGATGCCTAGTTCCATGCCAGCAGCTTTGGCGGCGTTGATATTCTGCACAAAGTAGTCATCTAGTTCTTGACCGCCATACATTTTTGAGCGGCCAATCCGTACAATACAAAATTCTTTGCCTTCTGCCACGGCTTGATTATAGTCAAACCCGGCCTGGCAATAGCTTACGTCAATCCCATATTTCATACGGTCTTTCCTCCTTTATCTTGTACATTGTCACAAGGCATTACGGGCGGCCTATCGGGTTTATGAAATGGATTTGGATATTGCCCTGCCGGGCTGTTTTTCGTACTGTCTGTAAAGTATTTAAACAACCCGACGAGCCCCATACCACAAGCCGA
>OIXX01000044.1_pt1 | contig 96711 bp, 91 predicted proteins | sample 1588161 | NCBI WGS metagenome assembly OIXX01 (sample SAMN03283274) | human gut metagenome | biome: human-associated habitat; material: feces | host: Homo sapiens | place: Peru | collected 2012 | reverse complement strand
TTTTCGCAACTAACGCTAGTTTTTCTGCTGCCGTCCATACTTTGTTTTGCGCCTTATGGCGCAGGGCTTCCGGACCTTGCGCTTCTTCTCTCTTTGCCCATCGGCGAATCATGTCTCGAAAATGTTGGGGATGTACTCCCTTTGGCGTAAGAAGCCAACTGCCTTTACGGTACAATGTTACGTACTGTCTTTTGTATTCATAGCTATATTTCATGAAAATACCCCTTTCACTGGGTTGTCCAGTAAAGGGGGTACGCATCAAAACTCCGTGAGGTTTTTTGTTGTCCCAATTACTGAGCAAGACTTGCATAAATTTCATCTAAGTTTTCTTTCATTCTATCGAGATAGGTAGCTGTGCCTTCGCCGCTTTCCATCGTATGGATTTGCTTGGTTGTGGCACCGACTTCTTTGGCTAAGGTTTCAGACGTTTTCGGGCTGACTATATCTTCGACAAAAATGGTTTTAACGTGATGAGCTTTACTATAATTGACCAGGTCTGCTAACTTTTGCGTGCTCGGTTCGCCGTCAGCAAAGACGTCTTCAACACTATTTTGGTGGAGTCCGAAGTCCCGGCAGAGATAGGCAAAGGCTGCGTGGCCTGTGACGAAGTCCTTATTAGAGAGGGCTGCAAATTTCGGTGCATATTCGTTTTGGAGTGCCTGAAGCTGTGCTTTATAGTCGGCTGCATTTTTCTGGTAGAAATCGGCATTTGCCGGGTCGGCTTTAGCCAGGCCGTCCGCAATATTTTGCACTTCGATTTGTGTTGCTGTAAGGCTTAAAAAGGCATGAGGGTCATCGGAGCCGTGGGCGTGTTCATCGCCGTGCTGGTCTTCATCTTGGACGTGGATGACATCGACCCCTTGGGCCGCTTCAATGGCTGTTAAGTCTTTATTATTCGCTGATTTGAGGACTTCTTCGGCCCATGGTTCCATGCCCAGGCCTTGATAGACAAAGACTTTTGCTTTAGCTAAGTCTTTCATATTTTTCGTAGTCGGTTGGAATTCGTGCGGTTCTGTGCCGTCCGGAATAATTTGAATAATGTCTACTTTGTCTTTACCGACTGCTGCTGTAAATTCTTTCATTGCATTAAAGGTGACGGCTACTTTCAGTTTGCCGTCTGCCTTGGCAGATTCATTCGTATTCGTGCCGCAGCCTGTGAGTAAGAGGGCCGTAGTGACGACGGCCAAGACTGCGAAAACCCATTTTTTCATGCGTATCAAGCCTCCTTAATTTTTAAATGCAAATAGATTGCATTTGCATTACGCTATATATAATAGCACTGAAAACGAATCTCGTCAACTAAATGCAAACGCCTTGCATTTCCTCTTAGGCCACTATATAATAAGTGAGTACATGAACAGATAAGGAGGGATTTGATGATTGCTATAGACCACGTCTATTTTGCCTATGACCGCGGGCCGTACTTGCTTCGCGATGTCAATATGAAAGTAGAAGATGGGGAATATATTTCTATTGTCGGTGAAAACGGGAGCGGCAAGAGTACGCTGCTTAAGCTCATGCTCGGTCTCTTAACGCCGTCAAAAGGGACGATTCGCAATACGTTCAAGCATTTAGGCTATGTGCCGCAGCGGTTTGAAACGCTCAACAGCCAGTTTCCCATTACGGTTTATGAAGTGCTTGATTGTTACCGCAAGGTCATGCATATTCATGATAAAGAAGAGATTACGCGCTGTTTAAATCATATGGGGATTTTCGATTTGCGGCACCATTTGATTGGCAATTTGTCTGGCGGCCAATGCCAGAAGGTACTCATAGCTAGAGCACTCCTTGGCAAACCGGATGTACTCGTCTTTGATGAACCGTCGACTGGCATCGATGTAAAGAGCCAAGAAGAGTTATATCCTTTTATTAAACGGCTCAATCGAGAAGAAAAGATTACGGTCATTACGGTGGAACATAACTTAAAATTCGCTGTCCACAGCGTGGACAAGATGTTCCACGTCATCCATGGGACAGGCCATTTTTGCTCGCCTCATGATTACATTCAAGAGTATGTCGATGACAATGTAGGAGGTGATGATAATGCTGGAAATGTTTAGTTATACCTTCATGCAGCATGCCTTTATCGTCGCGATTTTGATTTCTCTTGTATGCCCGTTGATTGGGATTTTCCTCGTCCTCAGACGGTATTCCATGATTGGCGATACCTTAGCCCATGCGTCTCTTGCTGGTGTGGCTGTAGGGCTCCTCGTGCAGGTCAATCCGATTTTGAGTGCCTTTGCGGTGACGTCGGTCTTTGCCGTGTTGATTGAAATATTACGACGAAAATTCAGGCGTTATGCGGAACTTATTTTGGCCATTATATTATCCTTATCCGTTGGTATTGCCATTACGATTATTAGTTCCGGCCTGGTCCGGGCCAATGTAGAGTCTTTCCTCTTTGGGAGTATTTTGACGGTTTCTTTAGAGGACGTTATTTCTGTGGCCGTCCTCAGTATTATTTCTATTATTGTCGTCTTTTTCTTATATCCCCAGCTCGTCATGCTGACCTTTGATGAAGACGGTGCGCGCATTGCCGGTGTGAAGAGCCGCATTATTAATTACGTCTTTGCTATTCTCGTAGCGGCTACTATTTCTGTAGCGATTCGCATCGTTGGGATTCTCGTCATTAGTTCCCTTATTGCCTTGCCTGTAGCGACAGCACTGCAGTTGCATCAAGGGTTCCGGCGGACCATGATTGCATCGGTCGTCTTTAGCTTCATCGATGTCCTCATTGGACTCGTGACGTCCTATTATCTTGATGCGGCTCCAGGCGGTGTCATTGCCATTGTCTCAGTCATCATGCTCATTGCTGTCATTTTGTATAAAGAAATCGGCATGGCCCGGCGTGGGGAGGTGTCGTCATGACGGACGAACACAAAGAGTATTTACATCGCTATGGCCTGAAGAATACGCGGCCGCGCAGTTTAGTCCTGCAGATTTTGATTCATCATCAAGGCCTGCTGACGGCTGAAGATATTTACCAAATGCTCTTAGAGCAAGGCCAAAGCATTAATGTCTCGACGGTTTACCGGATTTTAGAGATGTTTACAGAAAAGAAAGTTACAGAGAAAGCCTATTTGCCGGATGTGCGCAAGTACGGGTTTTCCCTGCATTCCTTAGGGCATACACACCGTCTCATTTGTTTGCGGTGCCATAAGGTGGTAGAATTAGGGCATTGCCCATTAAGTGATTTTGAAAAAGACGTAGCTCAGTCTACAGCCTTTCATATTGTCGGACATAACCTGGAATTATACGGCTATTGTCCGGACTGTCAAAAAACGATGGCACAGGAGGCCAAACATCATGGTTAAAAATTATATGGACCTTTCGTGGTTAAAAGAACGAATTAAAGCGCGTGTTCACGACGGCGTGCGCGTTTCCTTAGGGATTCAGGAACTCTCGACACCGTTCCCGATTTTATACGATAATCGGACCCTGCCAGCGGCAAGTTTAATTAAGATTCCTATTATGGCGACGGCTTTTAAATTACAGGATGAAGGCGAAATCGACTTGACCAATCGCGTGAAAGTTCACGATGCTGTCGAAGGCGGTTCTTTTGCGGCGAAAGAAGGCACGGAAATTACGTGGCAAGAAGCGGTCTTCCATATGATTGTGGAAAGTGACAATACGTGTACGAATATGCTCATCGATTTAGTCGGAATGGATGCGGTGAACGCAGAAATTAAACGGATTGGCCTGCATTTTACAGCGCTCCAGCGGAAAATGATGGATTTTGATGCTGTCGAAAAGAATCGCGAAAACTGGACATCCCAAAACGATATGGCCCAAATGTTCTATGCCTTATCGCAAAAGAAATGGCTTGGCCCGAAATTAGATACGCAAATGCTGCAGATTTTAGGGTGCCAAGAAGATAACTGCATTTTACCGGCACAATTACCGAATTACGTTCGTGTCGTCCACAAGACCGGCCAGTTAGACGGGCTCTATCACGACTGCGGTATTATTGAAAAAGATGGGGCACCCTATATTTGCTGCATCATGGTTGACGGTATTACGAACGAAGCCCAGACCATTTCTGATTTATCCTACTTAGCCCGCGATATTTACGACAGCATTTAAAAAAGGTACTGCCATAGAGACAGTACCTTGGGAGCTTATTACTTAGCGAACGAATTTAACGAAGTCCGGTTTCCGTGGCTTCGGTGCAGCCGGTGGTTCTGCAGCATAGCCGAGAATGCAGTGGCCTACGCCGACGAGGTATGTTGGAAGGCCCCATTTCTGGAGGAGTGCTTTGCCTTCAGGCGATTCAAATTCTTCTTTTGCTCGGTTAATCCAGCACGAGCCAATGGAAAGGGACGCAGCAGCATTCATTAAGTTGCCCATGACGAGGCATGCATCAGACCAGGCATTACGAGATTTTTCCGGGTCTGTAAGGACGACGATAATCGTCGGTGCGCCGTACATGGGATCGCTCGTCGTGCCCATGATTTTGGCATTCATAGCCGAGAGCTGTTTAATCGTGTCTTTGTCCTGGACGACGACCATTGTCACGGGCTGGAGGCTCATGCCGCTAGGAGCATTCATGCCGGCGGCGAGGATTTGCTGTAAATCGCCGTCAGAAATTTGTTCTGCTTTGTATTTCCGAATACTGCGGCGCGTTGTTAAGGTTTGAATAGTTTCATTCATGTCTGTTCACTCCTTTAATGATTGGATACTTTATTATACCACGATATGGGGCGGGTGATGCATAGTGTCATCAGAAACAGAGCAGCAACGGCTGGAAATGAGCGGTTTGCACGAACAACTATGCCAGCCTGTGCTGCCACGCGAATATATTCAGCCTTTGGCTGATATTTTTAAAGTCTTAGGCGACCCGACGAGACTGAGGATTTTGCATAGTCTCATGCACGGTGAGCGGTGTGTCCGCGATATTGCCGACCAAATCCAAATGGGTCAGTCTGCTGTATCTCATCAGTTGCGGATTTTACGGGATGCCCATTTAGTGCAGTTTCGCCGCGATGGGAAAATCGTGTTTTATTCTCTCGCCGATAATCACGTGTTTACCTTACTTTCGGTAGGGCTTGAGCACGTAGCAGAATAAAGGAGGAGTTACGATGTACGTATGCTTAGTGCGCCACGGCAAAGCAGAGCCGTATGGCATAGGCAAGGCTGATAAGAACAGAGAACTCATAGAAAAGGGAAAAGACCAAGTACGGACTATGGCCAAAGCGGCCATGCATTGGTGGCCGGATGGTGTCGTCTCTCTCTGGTCGAGCCCGTATGTGCGCGCTTGCCAGACTGCCGGGATTTTAGAACAGCAATTATCGCCGGTAGCCTTTCACACACATGAAGCCATTGCAGCCGGTGATTTACAAGGTGTCTACAACGATATTATTTGCAAAGATACGAGCGATGTCATTTGCATCGTCGGCCATGCGCCATCGTTAAATGAATGGGCTAAAAAATGGACAGGCACAGAAATCGATTTTAAAACGGGCAGTATGGCCTTATTCGATGTAGACCCCTATGGCGGAAAATTAGGGTCAGCTAAATTATTGCTCTATGTACAGCCGAAGGGTGCGGCCTTATTCCGCTAAGAGGAGGAAACGACGATGATGAAACATATTTTATCCATTGCCGGCACAGACCCATCTGGCGGTGCCGGTGCCATGGCAGATTGCAAAACTTTTTGTGCCCATGGCTGCTATGCTATGAACGTCATTACGGCTGTGGTTGCACAGAACACGCAAGGTGTCAAAGACTATATGGACGTACCGCCTGCACTGATTCGTTCGCAGTTACAATGTGTCTTTGACGATATTACGGTTGATGCTGTGAAAATCGGTATGGTTAGTGCTATCGACACGATTCACGTCATTGCCGATGTGTTACACCAATATAAGCCGTCTATTGTCGTCATTGACCCGGTCATGGTAGCGACGAGCGGCCATCGCCTGCTCGCACCGGAAGCAGAGCAGACCTTGCAAGACGTGCTCTTACCGCTGGCGACGATTGTCACGCCGAATATTCCGGAAGCTGAAGTCCTGACGGGCAAAGAAATCAAGACCTTAGCTGATATGGAAGACGCAGCAAAACAGATTGCTGCTATGGGGCCGAAAGCAGTCCTCGTCAAAGGGGGACACCGCATAGAAGATGCGACGGATATTCTCTATGACGGTACGCGCTTCCATTACTTCCCAGGCAAACGAGTCGAAAGCACGAGTACCCACGGCACAGGCTGCTCCTTGTCGAGTGCTATTGCCGCCGACTTAGGGAAGGGCATGACCCTCGCTGAAGCCGTTGGCGAAGCAAAGCAATACGTTTTTGACGGTATTGCTCATGCAGAAGAGATTGGCAAAGGCCACGGCCCAATCCATCATTTCTACGGCCTCTACAAGGCCGCAGGCATCGAATAACTTGTACATTCTTACGAGACACAGAGCTGCGACGTATATATACTAGACGGCTCTGTGTTTTTTAGTATGCCTTATACACATAGAGAGGGAAAGGATTCGTAAATTTTACGTTAAATTTCTGCAGAAATAGCAGAAAAATGTAGCAACATTATTGACATAGGGCGAGAAATAACGGAAAATATGAGGGAAGGATAAATCCACTCATGTTCGTTATATCTGTGTAGGCGTATACAGAATCGGACGGCTGGCAGTGAGTAAGGCTGTATACAATACCGAACCAGATTTGGTCTGAAGAGACGTATGCCGTAAAACGTCATACCCTCCAGGCAAAGAGAACGGATAAATACATATTGTACAGGAGGTAAAGAGCGTGGCTAAAAAGGAAAAATTAATGATCATTCCTTTAGGCGGACTTGGCGAAATTGGTAAAAATATGACAGTCATCCAATACGGTGATGATATTATCGTATTAGATGCGGGCCTGGCATTCCCAGATGACGATATGTTTGGGATTGACTTGGTCATTCCTGATATGAGTTATTTAATCGAAAATCGGGATAAAGTACGAGGCATTGTCATTACGCACGGCCATGAAGACCATATTGGCAGTTTGGCATACTTATTAAACGAAGTCAACGTGCCTGTATATGCGACAAAATTAGTCTGTGGTCTTATTGAAGGAAAGTTAAAAGAAAACCACATTGCAAATTATGAATTAAATGAAGTACACCATGGGGATGAAGTGCAAATTGGTTGCATGAAAGTTGGATTTATTCATACGAATCATTCCATTCCTGATGCGAGTGCTTTATATTTCAAAACACCAGTCGGTACGATTGTTCATACAGGGGACTTTAAAATTGATTTAACGCCAGTCGATGGCCGTCTCATGGACATTCATAAGTTTGCCGAACTCGGCCGCCGCGGTGTCTTATTATTAATGTCTGATAGTACGAATGCCGAACGGCCGGGCTATACAGAATCGGAAACGACTGTAGGCGTAGCCTTCCGCAAAGCCTTCCGCGAAGCGAAGGGCCGTATCATTTTGGCGACTTTTGCGTCCAATATTTCACGTATTCAGCAGGCTGTCAACACGGCTATCCAGTTTAAACGGAAAGTAACCGTTTTGGGCCGCAGTATGGTCAACAACGTCCAGATTGCCATGGAATTAGGCTATCTCGATATTCCAGATGGTGTCTTAATCGAACCAGATGAACTCAACCGCTACCCGGCAGAACAAGTCCTCATCTTGACGACTGGGAGCCAAGGTGAACCGATGGCTGGCTTGTCGCGTATGGCCTCGAACAACCACCGTAGCGTGAGCATTATGCCTGGCGATACAGTTATCATTTCGGCAACACCTATTCCGGGGAATGAAACAGGCGTTGGCCGGACGATTGATAACCTCATGAAACTTGGTGCCCATGTCATTGCCGGACGGGATAAGAAAATCCACGTCTCTGGCCATGCGAGCCAAGAAGAATTGAAGATTATGCTCGACCTCATTCGGCCGAAATACTTCATTCCGGTCCACGGCGAATACCGCATGCTCAAACAGCACGGTGAATTAGCCGTCATGATGGGTGTTGAAAAAGACCATGTCCTCATTGGCGATAACGGCCAAATCTTTGAATTTACGAGCCGTTCTGGTCACAAAACAGGCCATGTCAATGCAGGCCGCGTCTTCGTCGACGGCTTAGGTGTCGGCGACGTTGGCAACATCGTCATCCGCGACCGTCAGCAGCTTGCCATGGAAGGGGTCGTCATCGTCGTCATGACCTTGGCCAAAGGCACGAGCCATCCCCTCGCTGGCCCGGACATTGTATCTCGTGGCTTTGTTTACGTCCGCGATTCAGAAGAATTGATTGGCGAAGCTCACGATCGCGTCGCTGCCGTCCTCGAACGGTGCGAAGCCGGGAATATTCGCGAATGGGCTGTCATTAAGTCCCAAGTTCGCGATACATTGAGCCGCTATTTATATGAAAAAACGCGGCGCCGTCCTATGATTTTACCGATTATTATGGAAGTATAAGTACATAGAAACCGTGACAGGGGAGACATTTTGTCTCCCCTGTCCTTGTATTATCAGGCGTTTTAGTATACTATGGAGTATATTGAAATAGATTATTGTAAAGGAGTGTGTGCTCATGGAGCAGAGAAGCGCAGTATCGCTGACCAGTGCGGGCTGCTTTGCTGCCATTATTTTAGTCATTGCAGCGATTAGCGAGTATGTGCCGTTCTTTCGCTTTTTCGGCTTAATTATTATTCCCTTACCGCTGCTCTTGATGTATATGAAATTTTCCTTTCGCTATGCCATGCTCACGGCAGTAGCAGCGATTGTCCTCATGGTCTTTACGTTAGGGCCAGTCGTGGCCTTTATTGAAGGGCTGACGTGTTTAGTGGGCATTGCCATTGGCCTTGGCTTTAAGAAACAGTGGAATTCGACGAAACTCCTCATTGCTGTAACCATTGCCTTAGTCGTCTTGTGGAGTGCCGTCATGGCTGTGACCTTCGTCGTCACAGGGATTAATCCCATTATGGATTTACTACAAGCTATGTATGCCGTTGTCGACCAAATGGTACAGGCCCAGCAAGGGCAGCTCGACCCAGTGGAATTGATGAAATACAAGGCAGAAATGGAGAATTTTAAGCTCCTCTTGCCGTCGCTTTTGCCCTTTTTACTCTGTCTGGCCATGGCCGTTTTTGGCTATGCCAATATTAAATTGAGCCAAGTCGTTTTAAAGCGGCTCGGCATGGAAGTAAAGCCTTTTTTACCTATCCGATATTGGGAAATACCTCACAGTATGATATACTTATATGTATTAGGTATGGTCATGAAATATTGGGGTACTACACGGAATATTGACGGATTGACCAGTATTGGCCTGAATTTCTATATGATTGCCTATTTCTTTATTTGCGCAGCAGGACTGGCCTTTGTCTTTGCCATACTGCACCAACGAGTCAAGCTGAGAACGAGCGTCCAAGTCCTCTTGGCGGTAGTCTTATTTTTCTTCCCACCACTAGCGATGATGCTCTTTTTCCTGGGACTCTTCGATATGCTCTTGCAGTATCGTAAAAAGCATGACATGGTATAATTCGCAGGGGGCGGAACTATGTTTAAAACGTTGCTGTCAAAACGGAGTGAAGAACCATTTTTATACATTACCGTTTTGCTGCTCATCATCATTGCTGTCTATAACTGGGTTATCGCACTCTTAGCGTTAATTTTAATCGGCGGTGCCTACGTCTTGACCCGTAAGAGTCATAACGAACGGAACCGTGAAATTAGTCAGCTCTTTGATGCTATTTCTAAAAGTGTCGACCAAGCTTCGACGTATGCCGTACAAAACTTGCCTATTGGCATTGCCATCATCGACATGCAGTCGAGCTTATGTTGGGCCAACAGCGTCTTTCGCGATTGGGTTGGCGATATTGACAACGACCAGAAGTTAGACCACATTATGCCGAACCTCAACATCGATAAGTTTTGGGGGAAATTCGGCTACTTTTTCGAACACATTGGCAACCGCTATTATCGCGTCGTCTACAAGTATTTGCAGACTGAAACGACCAATGCCAATGACTACTTAATCCTCTATTTTGAAGACATTACGGAAACGGAAACGCAGAAAATGAACTGCATGGCTGCTGTGCCCGTCTTCTGTGATATTGAAATAGACAATATGGAAGAAGTGACAAAAGGCATGTCTGCCGTCCAGCAGACGACGCTCTGGACGAGTGTCAATAACTGCCTCGTTGGGGAACTAACGGCCCTGGGCTGTTTCATTCAGGCTTATGGTGATGAAAAATACTTTGCCTGCCTGAGCCGGAAAGCCTTAAATACGCTGAAAGACAATAACTTTTCATTCCTCGAAAAGATTCGCAGTATTCACACAGTCAATCGCATTCCCGTGACCATCAGTATGGGCGTCGCTGCTTTTCCGGAAGACGTCATGACCAAAGGCGAAGGGGATTACTCCGAGCTTGCCGATAAAGCACGGGCTGGCCTCGATTTGGCTTTAGGCCGCGGCGGTGACCAAGCTGTCGTCTACGAAGATGACGGGTCGCCTCATTTCTTTGGCGGCAAGACCCGGTCCATTGAAAAGAATACGCGCGTCCGGGCTCGCGTTATTGCCCAGGCTATTCATGAGCTCATCGATACGAGTGACCATGTCCTCATTATGGGCCATGAACGGGAAGACTACGATAGTATTGGTGCGGCCATCGGTGTGGCTCATATGGCCATGATTGCCGGGAAGACCGTCCACATTGTCGTCAGCAAACAGACTGATGCTGTAGAACGGCTCGAAACAGAAGTACGTAATCAGCCGAAGTTTAAAGACCTCTTGATTAGTGCCGAAGAAGCTGAAGATATTTGTAATTCTCAGACCCTCGTCTTCGTCGTCGATACGCATCGGCCTGATATGACAGTGGCTCCGGAATTGCTGAATCAATCGGATCGGCGCGTTGTCATTGACCACCATCGCCGTAGTTCTGATTTCATTAAGAAACCGATTTTGACCTATCTCGAACCGTCGAGCTCGTCGACGTGCGAACTCGTGACAGAACTGCTCCAGTACTTTGCCGACGACATTGAACTCGAAAAAATCGAAGCTACAGCCCTCTATGCAGGCATTGTCGTCGATACGAAAAACTTTGCCGTCCAAACCGGCGTGCGCACTTTTGATGCGGCAGCGTACTTGCGCCGTAGTGGTGCCGACCCGGCTATTGTCCGCGACTTATTTAGTTTTGATGTGAAGACGGTCATTAATAAATCGAAAATTTTGGCTGATGCAACCGTCAAAGACGGCGTAGCTATGGCCGTGTGCCCGAAGGGTACGAAGAATGCCAATATCGTAGCTGCTCAGATTTCAGATATCTTGTCGAACAGCGACGATGTGAAGGCTAGTTTTGCCTTCTATGATTTACCTGATAAAACCATCGGCGTCAGTGCCCGTTCGCGTGGTACCGTCAACGTCCAGCTCGTCATGGAAGCCTTGGGCGGTGGCGGCCACCAGACTGTCGCCGGCGCACAACTTAAGAACACCACCATGGCAGATGCCCAAGCGGATGTCCGCATGGCGCTGCGTGATGTCCTAGATAAAGATAAGGAGACTGATACAGAATGAAAGTAATTTTATTACAAGATGTCAAAAAATTAGGGAAAAAAGGAGATATTATTGAAGTATCCGAAGGCTATGGCCGCAACTTCTTACTCCCTCGTAAACTTGCTGCACCAGGTACATCGGAAAACATTAACGACGCGAAACAGAAACAAGCTGCAGCACAGCATAAAGCACAAGTTGCTTCTGATGAAGCCGTTATCTTAGCAAGTCAGCTGAAAAAAGTAGAACTGACCATTCCTGTAAAAGTTGGGGAAGGCGGTAAAGTCTTCGGTGCCGTCACCGGGAAAAATGTCAGTGACGCAGCAAAGAAACAGTATGATATCGACTTAGATAAGAAGAAAGTTGAAATCAAAGAACCGATTAAGACCCTCGGTACGTATGAAGTGGTCATTCGCGTTCATCCGACGATTACGAGCGTCATTAAGGTGCATGTAGTCGAAGGATAATTCTGCAAGGGGAAACTATGAAAGAATTATTAGATAGATTATTGCAGCGCCATAAATACTTAGAACCGACGGCGGAGGAAGAACTCCGTCGTCAGGTCAACGTACTTTACGGCGCTTTTACTGGTTTAATAGGGTCTGAAAAAATGGTCCTCCGGGCGAGCAAGTATTCGGCTTTAGCCTACGTCCATTCAGAAGACCCGCGACAGCGTCTCGTCGGCTTGCAGCGACTCATTTATGAAAATGCGTCGTATGACAAAGTGCCCACTGATGATGAAGTCGTCGATGTCCTCAATGAACTGGAATTAGTGCTCGCTGAAATGCTGGCCCGTCAAGCTGTAGAAGAACGGCTGGAAAAGAAGATTTCCCAGCGTATGGAAGAAAAGCAGCAAGAATACATCCAAGAAATTAAGATGCAGCTCATTAAGGAAGAATTGCACGATGTGGAAACGCCGCAGACGAAGCGAAAGTTAAAAGAATTAGAACATCTTGATGCGGTGAAACTGACTGAATCGATTATGGAAAAAGTACGGCCGAAAACTTTTGCTGCCGTCGTCGGTCAAGACCGGGCCATTGAAGCTATGCAAAGTAAGCTGGCCTCGGTTTATCCGCAGCATTTACTGCTCTATGGGCCGCCTGGTGTGGGTAAGACTACAGCAGCGCGCATTGTCCTCAACGAAGCGAAGGAGCTGCCCTTTACGCCTTTTGGGCCGGACGCTCCTTTTGTGGAAACGGACGGGACGACGCTCCGCTGGGATTCGCGGGATATGACCAATCCCTTGATTGGTTCTGTTCATGACCCCATTTACCAAGGGGCACGGCGCGACTTAGCCGATACAGGCGTACCAGAACCAAAGCCGGGCCTCGTCACAGAAGCACACGGCGGTATCCTCTTCATCGACGAAATCGGTGAAATGGATCACATGCTGTTAAATAAACTTTTAAAAGTCTTAGAAGATAAGAAAGTCAAATTCGAGTCGGCCTATTACGATGAAGACGACCCGGAAGTGCCGCAGTATATAAAGAAGCTCTTTGCCGAAGGGGCACCAGCCGATTTTATCCTCATTGGCGCGACCACGCGCGATCCGTCGGAAATTAACCCGGCCATTCGCTCGCGGTGTGCAGAAATTTATTTTGAACCGCTCTGTGTAGCCGATATTCAGCAAATCGTCCGTAATGCAGCCCATGAATTGGGAGCAACTCTCGCCGCTGGCGTAGCTGAACTCATCAGTGAATTTACGGTAGAAGGGCGTAAAGCCGTCAATATTCTGGCCGATACGTATGGGTTGGCAGTCTTTCAAAAGGGCTCAAAAGACGACGTAATTATTACGAAAGACCATGTCCATCGCGTTGCCCAAATTAGCCGTCTCGTGCCGTATGTGACGAAAAAAGCGTCATCTATACCGGCTGTGGGCCACGTCTTTGGCCTTGGCGTAGCTGGCTTCTTAGGCTCGGCTATTGAAATCGAAGCTGTTGCCTTCCCGGCGCGTGCTCCGGGCAAGGGCTATTACCGCTTTAATGATACAGCAGGCTCTATGGCGAAAGACTCTATGTTTAATGCCGCAGCCGTGGTCCGCAGCGTGACGGGCAAAGAATTGTCCGATTACGATGTAAATGTCAATTTCGTCGGCGGCGGCAATATCGATGGCCCGTCTGCTGGCTGTGCCATTACGACAGCTCTCATTTCGGCCATTACGAAGCAGCCTGTACGGCAGGACATTGCGTTGACCGGCGAAATTTCCGTCCAAGGCCGGGTTAAACCAGTCGGCGGTGTCTTTGAAAAGGCCTACGGTGCGAGCCAAGCAGGCATGAAAGGGATTATTATACCGAAAGAAAACGAGCAAGATATTCCGGCTCATCATTTAGGCCTGGCTATTCACTATGCCACGATGATTGATGATGTCCTCAAAATCATGCTCGTACAGGAGTAACCATACATGGAACAACGGATTCCACCGCAAAATGTAGAAGCAGAACAAGCCGTCCTCGGGGCTATGATGCTCGACCACAACGCCGTCATCGTGGCCATGGAAAAGCTCAGCCCGACGGACTTTTACCGTGAAGTGCATCGCACCATTTTTGAAGCCATGATGCACCTCCATAAAGAAAATAAAGAAATCGATGTCATTACCTTGCCTGATGAGTTGCAGCGCATGAAAAAGCTCGACGATGTAGGCGGCGTAGAATATATTCTGAGCCTGCCCAACATGGTCGCCACAGCGGCCAACATCGAGTATCATGCAGACATTGTCGTCAAGAAAGCGATGGCTCGTAACTTGATTACGACCTGTACGGACTTGACGACCGAAGCCTATGACGGCGAAAAGAACCCGGAAGACTTGCTCGACGAAGCGGAACGCAAGATTTTACAGCTCTCAGAAAACAAGAATCGCGGTGACTTTGCGCCAGTTGGCGAAGTCGTCGAAGCAACGCTCGATAAGATTACGAAGCTCTATGAAAATAAAGCCGGTCTGACCGGGCTGCCAACAGGGTTTCGCGATTTAGATAAGATGACCTCTGGCCTTCAGCAGTCAGACTTGATTCTCGTCGCTGCTCGTCCGAGTATGGGGAAGACGGCCTTTACGCTGAACATCGCCGCCAATGTCGGTGTACGGCAAAAGAAAACCGTTGCCTTTTTCTCCCTTGAAATGTCGCAAGAACAGCTCGTCCAGCGTCTGTTGTGCCAAATTGCGCGTATTGATTCGCAAAAACTGCGTACAGGCCAACTCAATAGCGACCAAGAATGGACGAGTTTGACCAATGCTTGCGATAAACTCTACGAGTCGCCTATTTACATTGACGATACGCCTGGCATTAGTGTTGCCGAAATGCGCTCGAAAGCACGGCGGTTAAAGTCCGAACATGGCTTAGATTTAATCATTGTCGATTACTTGCAGCTCATGCAAGGGCGTAACGCCGAAAGTAGACAGCAAGAAATTTCTGAAATTTCCCGTTCCCTCAAGGCCTTGGCGCGCGAATTAAAAGTGCCCCTCATTGCGCTCTCCCAGCTCAGCCGTAGTGTCGAAAGCCGACAAGATAAACGGCCTATGCTCAGTGACCTCCGCGAATCAGGGGCTCTGGAACAGGATGCGGATATCGTTTCCTTCCTTTATCGTGAAGACTACTACGACAAGGAAACGGAAAATCAGCATATTACAGAAGTTATTTTAGCAAAACATCGTAACGGTCCCGTTGGGGCGATTAAGTTGTATTTCAAAGGCGAATTTACGTTGTTCTTGAATTTAGATACGACGCACGACGACCCAGAAGGGCATGCGTAAGAGGTGTTGCTTCATGGATAGAACGAAAAAAATTCGAATTGTTACATTTGGTGTCCTTGTCTTCTTTGTCCTCGTCATCGTAGCCGGAGTCTTGTCTCGTACAGAAGACATAGGTCCCCTAAAAGAAGAGGGGAAAGTTGCGGTCATTCGCGTGTCCGGCCCCATTGTCGGCGGCAGTGGCGATGATTTTAGCTTGAGCGGCACCCAGACAGCTACGTCCGGTGCCTTAATGAAGCAGTTTCGTAAGGCCCGCATGGATGATTCTGTAAAAGCCGTCCTCTTGCGGCTTGACAGCCCTGGCGGCAGCACCGCCGCGACGCAAGAAGCAGCTACAGAATTACAGCGTCTCAAAGAAACGGGTAAGCCCGTCATTGTCTCTATGGGCGATACGGCTGCGTCCGGCGCGTACTGGCTTGCTGCGTATGGCGATAAAGTCTATGCTAATCCATCGACCATTACAGGCAGTATTGGTGTTTACATGTCGTACTATGATTTACAAGGCTTGAGTGAAAAAGTTGGGGTCAAAGAAGAAAAAATAAAATCTGGTGCTCACAAAGACATTTTTTCGCCGTTCCGGCCCATGACCGATGACGAACGGCAGCTCACGCAGACCATGGTCAATAATATGTATGACCAGTTCGTCACCGTCGTCGCCAAAGAACGGCATATGGATGAACAGAAAGTCCGCGCCCTTGCCGATGGCCGCGTCTTTACGGGACAGCAAGCCTTAGATGCAGGCCTCGTCGACGAAATGGGCAACTATTACGATGCCTTAGCTTATGCAGGACAGCTCATTGGCGACGATGACCCGGACAAGGTACCCACTGTGACCTATGATGATACGCCAACGTTACAGCAGCTCTTACAAGGCAAGATTACGGCTCTGCCGACATGGCAGGCTTTGCTTTCCCAGACGGGCAGCGGGGCGAATATTCACTTGCCCTTACTTTTAATGAAAGGAGTGTGGCAGCAGTGATAGACCATGTAAAAGAATCCTTTGTCCTGACCTATGACAGCTTGACGCACCCCAAAGAGACGTTGTCCCTAATTACGAAGGAACAACGCCTCTATGAAGGATTATGGATTTGGTTTTTAACGATTTTATTGACCGTTTTTTCCGTCTTTGCCCAATGGGAACGGTCGTCGGTCTTAACCTTTATTGGGATTTACTTAGGAGCCGGTCTCTTTTTACTCATTCGCCTGGCGTGCCTGCACGGTACGTCGCGCATGCTCGGCGGCAAAGGGACGATGAAAGGACTGCTCGCAGCCATTTGCTTTGCCGATGTGCCTATGAATTTGGCGACCTTAGCAGAAAGCTTCGTCTTTTTAATACCAGAAGAATTGGTTCATATCATTTCGATTGTAGCCAGCGTCTGGTCTTTTGTCCTCTTAGTCCTGGCTGTCATGGCAAACTATAAAATGTCTGCGTTACGCAGTGTTTTATCTATTATTTTGCCCGTTGTCATCGTTACGGGCTGTATTGTGCTCTTCTTTATTTACATTGCCGTGTCCGTCGTCACGTGGATTCCGGGGTTGTAAGTCTTCCATATAGGCTAGATTACGGAGGAGTATCTTTTTGCCGCGCCACGCAAAGGCGCGTGTGCCGAAGGTCCGCTGGAACTGCTTATTCGATAACGACTCTATATCTTCCGTACGAAGGGAGACGAGTCGGTCTTCATAAAACTCCGGCAGCGGCGTTTGCGCAATGCCTTGATTGTGGTGACACACGTCTTGGCACACATCACAGCCCCAAATGAGCGGCGTTTTTTGGATGACTTCTATTTCAGGCAGCGTTATGCTGCCTTTTTTTTGTGTCAAAAAAGATTTGCAGTACTGGTAGTCGTAGATGCCGTCATGAAAGCAGTGTCCCGGACAGGCTGCAGCACAACGGCCGCAGTGGTGGCATTCCTTAGTTAACGATTCGTCCGCCTCTAGGGGGAGAGACGTAAGGATACTGCCAATAAAGCAATACGACCCATAGCGGTCATTGATGAAGCAATGATTATCGCCGAAAAAGCCGAGCCCTCCTTGATAGGCCAGCCAGCGGTCATCTAAGACAGACGTGTCGATAATGGGTAAGGTTTCACACGTCCCTTCATGGTGGTGCAAAAAGTCTTCGATGCGCTGTAAATAGTTGTGGACGATGGTGTGGTAGTCACGGGAGCGGCTATAGCGCGATAGGTTGCCATGCTCTGGCCCGGTGTAGTACGGAAAGAGAATGACGATGATAGACTGGCACGACGGCAAGAGGCGGCACGGCTCATACCGTTCGCGCCCTGTACCGGCCGCTAAGGGACAGAGAGGAGAGGTAGTATACGATGGCGGCGGCAAGGGCACATCAGCTGGGACGATGCCCACTGCATCGAGCTGCAATGAGTGTAAAAAGGCAACGATATCTGTACGATTCATAGTAACTCCTTTAAGGGATTTCTTATGGTATTATATCATAGAAAATTTTTTGAAATAAATGCTTGCATTTTTTGACGACCTATAGTATACTAATCAAGTCAGCGGTTTTGAAGTATGTAAGAACTTCGTAAAGAAAACTTCAAAAAAGTTGAAAAAAGCTCTTGACAGAACGAACTTGTTCAGATATAATAAGTTACGTTCTCGCGGAGAACACAGACATGCCGACATAGCTCAATTGGTAGAGCAACTGACTTGTAATCAGTAGGTTGTAGGTTCAAGTCCTATTGTCGGCTCCACTGTGGTTGGGTTCCCGAGTGGCTAAAGGGAGCAGACTGTAAATCTGCCGGCGTCCGCCTTCGAAGGTTCGAATCCTTCCCCAACCACCAATTTTCATCGCGGGGTGGAGCAGTTGGTAGCTCGTCGGGCTCATAACCCGAAGGTCGTAGGTTCAAGTCCTGCCCCCGCTACCAAATTTTTTTGCTAAACATCGAGCCTCTAGTAAGGCGTGAATTGAATAGATTGCGTTGAACGGTAACAAGCTGTTGTAGCTCAGTCGGTAGAGCGTATCCTTGGTAAGGATAAGGTCACCGGTTCAATCCCGGTCAATAGCTCCAATCATGGCGGCTTAGCTCAGTTGGCTAGAGCATGCGGTTCATACCCGCAGTGTCCAGAGTTCGAATCTCCGAGCCGCCACCACACCTAATCACCTCGTCTGACGAGGTGATTTTCTATATGCAAATTTATTTTTTTACACTTATTTTTGAGTATAAAAGGCAAATTTGTGGTAGAATACTAAAGGATGGTAAGTTTTCCTGAAGGAGGAATTGAGTATTATGGCAAAAGGACATTATGAAAGAACAAAACCTCATGTCAACATTGGTACTATCGGTCACGTCGACCATGGTAAAACAACGTTAACCGCTGCTATTACTAAAGTATTGTCTAAGAAAGGCTTCGCTAAATTCGAAGACTATGCCGATATCGATAAAGCACCAGAAGAACGTGAACGTGGTATTACAATCAACACGGCACACGTTGAATATGAAACAGAAAAACGTCATTACGCACACGTTGACTGCCCGGGGCATGCTGACTATGTCAAGAACATGATTACCGGTGCTGCTCAGATGGATGGCGCAATCCTCGTCGTTTCCGCAGCTGACGGCCCAATGCCGCAGACTCGTGAACACATCCTCTTGGCTCGCCAAGTTGGTGTACCGGCTATTGTCGTCTACCTGAACAAAGCTGACCAGGTCGATGACCCGGAACTAATCGAACTCGTTGAAATGGAAGTTCGTGACCTCTTAACAGAATACGGTTATCCTGGAGATAAAACTCCGATTATCGTCGGCTCTGCCTTAAAAGCCCTCGAAGGTGACCCGAAAGCTGAACAGTCCATCCTCGACTTGATGAAAGCTGTCGATGACTACATTCCGACACCAAACCGTCCGATTGATAAGCCGTTCTTAATGCCGATTGAAGATGTCTTCACCATCACTGGTCGTGGTACTGTTGCTACAGGCCGCGTTGAACGTGGGGAAGTCAAAGTTGGCGACGCTGTTGAAATCGTCGGCCTTGCAGATAAACCAAAAGAAACGACTGTTACAGGCGTTGAAATGTTCCGTAAGATTTTGGACCTCGCTGAAGCAGGCGACAATATCGGTGCTTTGCTCCGTGGTATTGACCGTAAAGATGTAGAACGTGGTCAGGTCTTGGCTAAACCAGGTTCCATTCATCCGCATACTAAATTCAAAGCACAAGTTTACGTCTTAACCAAAGAAGAAGGCGGCCGTCATACACCGTTTTTTAACGGCTATCGTCCGCAGTTCTACTTTCGCACAACAGACGTAACAGGCGTTATCAAATTACCGGAAGGCACGGAAATGTGCATGCCTGGCGATAACGTCAAAATGGATGTCGAATTGATTACACCGATTGCTATTGAAGTTGGCTTACGCTTCGCTATTCGTGAAGGCGGCCGTACTGTTGGTGCTGGTGTTGTTTCGGAAATCGAAGCATAATCTGCGTATAGACGCAAAAAAGAGTTGCAACGTATGTTGCAGCTCTTTTTTTATAGCTACTCTATAGTAATCCTAAATGCATGCACGCGTGTAAAATGCCGCCTTTGTCGTTATCATCCGTAATGTAATCAGCTACAGCTTTTAACTGGGGCCGTGCGTTGCCCATAGCGACAGAGAAGAAGGGCTTATGGAACATGCTAATGTCGTTGAGGCCGTCACCAAAGACGATGACGTCTGCCGGGTCAGCCTGTAAGTGAGCCATCATGTCGAGGATGCCTTTGCCTTTATCCATCGGTTCGATGAGGTACGTGCTGTCTAAATACGTAAGGTGGGGGAGGTCGTGTTGTGGTACAGGCAGTTCGCCGTCTTTGGGGCGGGCGTACGTAATTTTATAGACTACTGTTAGGGCATCGATGTCGACAGGGCGGACGACCGTATTCATGTAGTTCTTCGGGTCGGCGTAGGGGAAGTCATCATACGGTGTGTAACGGTTAATGGTGTTGTCCGTGACGACGGCCCAAGGCAGGTGCCGTGCTGTCAAATCGCGGAGAATAGCTTTACAATTTGCTAAGGGCAACCCTTCCATAGAAAGAAGCTGGTCGTCTATGGTAATGCTGTTGCCGCCGTCGGCAACGAGGGAATGAATGTCGTAGCGCGATGCAAAGTTATACGCATCGTGCTGAAGCCGCCCGGTCGCAATGGCCACGAAATGGCCTTGCTGGCGGAGACGGCGCAGGCAATAGAGTGTATCAGCCGGGATGACGGCAGAAATATTAAGGCCCAACGTATTATCTATATCGAAAAAACAGTATTTTTTCTTCATAAAGCTCTTCCTTTCTAGTATGCAATTTATACTATGCATTATAGCCTATTTCAGGAATGAATTATACCGATTCTGCAAAATTTGCCTTGATTTTACACTATATAGGCTATTTTTTTATAATAAATTCGCCTCTTGCCATTGACAGACACTAGGGTTGTTCTTCATAATAGGATATGAATTTAACACACATAAGGAGAGATAAGACAATGAGTACCATTGATACGACCTGTGTAAATGCAATCCGCGTTCTTTCGGCGGATGCTATCCAGAAAGCCAATTCGGGACATCCCGGCCTGCCCTTAGGTGCAGCTGCTATGGCGTACGAATTATGGGGCCACCATATGAAACACAACGCCAAAGACCCGAAATGGGCTAACCGGGACCGCTTCATTTTATCTGGCGGCCATGGTTCTATGTTGTTGTATTCATTACTTCATTTCTATGGCTACGGCCTGACTCTTGATGATATTAAAGACTTCCGCCAAGACAGCTCCCTCACACCGGGCCATCCGGAATACGGCCATACAGTCGGTGTAGAAGCAACGACGGGCCCTCTCGGTGCTGGTATGGGCATGGCTGTAGGCATGGCTATGGCAGAAGCGCATTTAGCTGCTATTTTCAATAAACCAGGCTATCCTGTCGTCGACCACTATACGTTTGCTCTCGGCGGCGACGGCTGCATGATGGAAGGTATTTCGTCAGAAGCCTTCTCCCTTGCGGGTACCCTCGGCCTCGATAAATTAATCATCCTCTACGATAGCAACCGTATTTCCATCGAAGGCAGCACGGACATTGCATTCACCGAAAATGTCCAAGAACGGATGAAAGCCTTCGGGTTCCAGACCATTACTGTTGAAGATGGCAACGACCTCGAAGCCATCGGTAAAGCCATTGAAGAAGCAAAAGCCGACAAAGAACATCCGTCGTTCATTACGATTAAAACGGAAATCGGCTATGGCTGCCCGGCAAAACAAGGCTCTGCTTCGGCCCATGGGTCGCCTCTTGGAGAAGACAATATTATTGCAATGAAAGAAAACCTCGACTGGTTCAGTAAAGAACCCTTCGCTGTACCGGACGCAGTATATGCACATTATAAAGAATTAAGTGAACAAGCTGCTGCGCCTGAAGCAGAATGGCAGAAACTCTTTGATGAATATGCTAAGGCCTACCCGGATATGAAAGTCCTTTGGGATGCATACCATCACGATGTAGACGCACAGGCTCTCCTTGGCAACGAAGATTTCTGGACTTATGCAGACAAACCGCAGGCTACGCGCAGCCTTTCGGGCATTATGATTAACCGCTTGAAATCCCTTATGCCCCAGCTCGTTGGCGGTAGTGCTGACCTGGCTCCGTCCAACAAGACGTACATGGACGACGAAGGAGACTTCCAGAAAGGCAATTATGCTGGCCGCAATTTCCACTTTGGCGTTCGTGAACTTGCTATGGGTGCCATTACGAATGGTCTCGCCCTTCACGGCGGCGTACGTCCTTATGCCGGTACGTTCTTTGTCTTCAGCGATTACATGAAACCCATGATTCGCTTAGCAGCCCTCATGAAATTGCCGACGACCTATGTCTTAACACACGACAGTATTGGCGTTGGTGAAGACGGCCCGACACACGAACCGATTGAACAGCTTGCTATGCTCCGCGCTATGCCCAATGTCAACGTCTTCCGTCCGGCTGATGCAACGGAAACGGCAGCTGCTTGGTACTTAGCTGTGACGAGCACAGAAACACCGACAGCTCTCGTCTTGACCCGTCAGAACTTACCGCAGCTTGCTGGCAGCAGCAAAGATGCCCTGAAAGGCGGCTATGTCCTCGCTGATAGCACAAAAGCTACACCGGACGCTATCGTCATTGCTAGCGGTTCTGAAGTAGTTCTTGCAGTCGATGCCAAAGAAGTACTCGCTAAAGACGGTATTGACGTTCGCGTCGTCAGCATGCCGTGCATGGAACTCTTCGATGCCCAGAGCGATGAATATAAAGAACAAGTCTTGCCGAAAGCCGTTCGTGCACGCGTAGTTGTCGAAGCAGCCAGCGATTTCGGTTGGGGCAAATACATTGGCCTCGACGGTGCAACTGTAACGATGAATTCCTTCGGCGCATCTGCACCGGCTGGTGTACTCTTTAAGAAATTTGGTTTCACCACAGAACATGTTGTTGAAACTGTTAAATCGATTGTAAAATAACCGTAAGCTCTACGGTATCTATGTAAAGGCCAGTGTCCATGGATGCTGGCCTTTCTGTATACTGAAAAGGTATAGAAAAGATGCTAAGAACGACGAGATTCTATATGTCAAGGCTTGATTTTTTCTTAGGTTTTCAGTATACTAAGGTCAGAAAGAAACCCTACTGTGTACGTGACATGGTCTCGATGTTTTGAACCAACACTTTTTACATTGGGAGTCCGGACTCTGTATTGTAACGTAATGCCCCGTGAGGGACTACGGAGCCTTATGGGAGGACACCCACCTGCTCATAGCAGGATCAAAACTCGGTTATAAACGGCATGGCGGGGTTCTTTTTTGTCTGTACCCAAGTGTATTAGGCCGCTGAGTATTCCTTAGCGGCTTTCTATTTTCCTCAAGGAGCAAACAAATGAACGGAGACGACTTATTTTCCATGGCTGATGAAGCGCAAGGGACTAACTTTGAACCTTTAGCTGTGCGCATGCGTCCTATAACGCTAGATGACATATATGGACAAGACGCAATTGTCGGTAAGGGAAGTTTTTTGCGGCACATGATTGAACGGGATACGTTACCGTCCTTGCTATTGTACGGCCCGTCCGGTGTGGGGAAAACGACTATTGCCAACGTCATTGCCCAAGAAACGCACAGCCGTTTTATAAAACTAAATGCTGTGACAGCTGGTACAGCAGAGCTGAAAAAAGTTATTCAAGAAGCAAAAGATGCCATACACGTCTATCAACAGCGGACGATTTTATTTATTGACGAAATACATCGCTTTAATAAGAGCCAGCAAGATGTTCTCTTGCCCTATGTCGAAGACGGGACGGTCATCCTCATCGGTGCGACTACAGAAAATCCCTACTTTGAAGTGAATCGGCCTTTATTATCGCGGCTCCGCGTCGTTCAGTTACAGCCCTTATCCATTCAGGCGACCATATCGCTCTTAAAGCGGGCTTTGACGGACAAAACCAAAGGCTTAGGGCAGATGCATATTACCTCCTCAGATGAGATATTAGAAGCCATTGCCGGTCTTGCTGATGGCGATGGCCGCGTAGGCCTGAATATTCTCGAACAGGCTGCCATGTGTACTGCTGACGACGGTGTCATCACAGAAGCAGTCCTTACGCAGGCTGCAGGGAAACGGCTCTATCGGTACGATAAAAAAGGGGATAACCACTACGATATTGCGTCAGCTTTTATTAAAAGCATGCGCGGTTCGGACCCAGACGCAGCTCTCCATTATGCAGCTCGCATGATTGCCGGCGGTGAAGACCCGTCGTTCATTTCGCGCCGTCTCGTCATTTGTGCTGCTGAAGACGTGGGCTTGGCAGACCCGCAGGCTCTGGTCATTGCTAACGCTGCGGCCCAAGCGGTGCAGCTCGTTGGCTGGCCTGAAGGGCGGATTATTCTTTCAGAAGCGATTATTTATGTCGCTTGCGCCCCAAAGAGCAATAGTGCATACATGGCCATTGATGCGGCCTTAAGCGATGTGCGTAAAGGCGGCTGTGGTGACGTGCCGTCGTATTTACAAGACTCCCATTATGCAGGGGCAGCGAAATTAGGGCATGGCCAAGGCTATAAATACGCGCACAATTACCCTAATGGGTATGTCAAACAGCAGTACTTGCCAGACCCGCTCAAAGATAAAGTCTATTATGAAGCCAAAGACTATGGCAAAGAAAAAGATATGGCTGCGCAGTGGAAATTGCGGCGTAGCACGACGTAAGCATAGAAGGTGAACAGGATTGGCACAACGAAAGCCTCGCAAAACGAGGTCGACGAAAAAAGCAGTTGCAGCGAAACCGAAGACGACGCGGCGGAAACGCAAGTCGCCGTCAGCTGCGCCGTTATTAAAATTTGAAATTATTGGACTTATTTGTATTTGTTTTGCTATCTTTTCGATTGTCAGTATTTTAGGCATGGATACAGGCGTTATGGGGCACCAAGTGGATACGTTATTATCCTATACTTTTGGCTGGGGCCGCCTAGTCTTTGCTATTTCCTTGATTTTTTTAGGTCTCCGCTATATTGTGGTCCGTAAAGCTTGGCCTATTGGCCGGACCTGGGCACTCGGTGCGTGGCTCTATGCCTTAGTTTTATCGCTTATTCATGTGCTCTTAGTCTATCCGGGTTATGAATTCGTGCCGTCTTCTTTGCATGATGGTGGCGGCCTCGTTGGGGCAGTCATTACGTCTCTCTTGCGGCAAGTCGTCGGACAAGTGGGCTCCATTTTGATTCTCTTTGTCTTGGCTATTGTCACGATTTTGGCGTGGAAACAATGGTCTATTTCTAAGCCTGTGGCTATTGTCTCCGATAAGGCATCAGAAGAAGTGTCGAAGATTTCCGATAAAACCGTCAATGGCATTCAAGAAGCGTCTAAGTCGATTAAAGAATGGCACGAACGGCGGAAGATTTTCGATTTACAAAAAGAAGAAGAAAAAGAAAAACTACGGAAAAAGCAAGATGAAGCGGCTGCGTCTATCCCTGCACCAGAACCGACTGTGCGGCAGTTAGAAGATGGCGTAGAAGAAGTGCGCATTCCTGCGTATGATGCGGCACCAACAGCTAACTCCGTCATTCCACCGACTCCGTCCGCAGCTCCTGTAGTGGAACCGGCAGCATACGACGAAGACACAGACTACGGAGAATCGTATGATGACTACAGTGGTGACGACGACACAGCAGACGTACCGACACCGGAAGAAAATGAAACGCAAGCAGACAAACCGTCTCTGGCAGAAGTGACCGATGTACTCGAAGAAGACATGGCCGACTTAAAGCCTGTCGAAGTGGAACAGACAGCAACTGCTGCCGATATGGGCACAGAAGGGACGAGTGCTGTGCCGAAAGCCCAAGGCGGACGAACTTATCGCATTCCGTCCCTTTCCATGCTCCATCACGGGCCGCAGCAGACGAGCGGCGTAAGCGATGAAGTACGGCATAACGCCAAGATATTACAAGAAACGCTGCAAAGCTTTAATATTGACGCCAAAATCCTCAATGCCAGCCAAGGACCGGCCGTTACGCGCTATGAATTAGAGCCTGCAGCTGGCGTAAAAGTCAGCAAAATCGTCCATTTAGCCGATGATTTGGCGTTGAAACTAGCAGCTACGGATATTCGTATTGAAGCACCGATTCCGGGGAAAGCCGCCGTCGGTATTGAAGTGCCGAATAAAAAACTGACCGGCGTAGCCCTGCGCGATGTCCTCGACACAGATGCCTTTAAGCTTGCCGCTGGTGGTGTACCGGTAAGCCTGGGGAAAGACATTGCCGGGAACCCTGTCATTGCGGACTTGACGAAAATGCCGCACTTACTCGTAGCCGGATCGACTGGCTCTGGGAAGAGTGTGTGCATTAATACGTTCATTGCGAGCATCCTCTTTAAACAACGGCCAGAAGACGTGAAACTCATCCTTGTCGACCCGAAAGTCGTCGAATTATCCAACTATAACGGCATTCCTCATTTGCTTACGCCTGTCGTGACAGACCCGAAAAAAGCGGCCAGCGTCCTGCGCTGGGCTGTCCGGGAAATGGATGACCGGTACAAACGCTTTGCCCTGACGAAGACGCGGGACATTACGCGGTATAATGAACTTCATCCAGACGAAGCGATGCCCTTTATTGTCATTATTATCGACGAATTGGCAGACCTCATGATGGTCGCCTCTAACGATGTCGAAGAATCGATTTGCCGTCTCGCCCAGAAAGCCCGGGCCTGCGGCATGCATCTCGTCCTCGCTACACAGCGGCCGTCTGTCGATGTCCTTACAGGGCTCATTAAGGCAAACGTACCGAGCCGTATTGCCTTTGCCGTATCAAGCCAAATCGATTCGCGTACAATCCTCGACATGGCTGGTGCAGAAAAGCTCATCGGTAAAGGGGATATGCTCTTTGCTCCTATGGGGGCATCGAAACCAATTCGCGTCCAAGGGGCTTTCATTTCAGACTCGGAAATCGATAGTATGGTCGAATTTATTAAAGCCCAAGGCCAGCCTCATTACGATGAAGCTGTGCAAAAAGCTCAGTCCGAATCGTCTGACGAAGGGGGCGACTTCTTTGAAGACGACCTCATGCCCCAGGCTATTGATATGGTCCTCGAAACGGGACAAGCGTCTGCCTCCATGCTCCAGCGCCGTTTCCGCGTAGGTTATACACGGGCAGCGCGTATGGTCGATATGATGGAAGCTATGCATATCGTCGGCCCGAACAATGGCAGTAAGCCTCGAGAAATCCTCATGACAGCCGAAGAAGTACAGCAAAAATATTTATCCCAACAATCGTAACCGAAGTCCCCTGCATTATTTCGTAGTGCAGGGGATTTCAGCACTTCCCGAAGCATAAAAGATGTTATATAATAAAAGTTAAGTAGAATGGAGGAGACTTTGTCATGACGTCCATTGGAACAGTCTTACAAGAAAAACGGGTACAACAAGGGCGAACCTTGCAAGAAGTATCTGATGCCTTAAATATAAAAAAAGAATACTTAGAAGCACTGGAATCAGAAACGTATGACGTCATTCCCGGTGCTGTCTTCGTCAAAGGATTTATTCGTAATTACGGCAACTATTTAGGCCTCGACGGCCCAAAAATCGTTGAGCAGTATAAAGCCTCGTATGAACAGTGGCGGCCAAAACCAGAAGTGCGCCCTGTAGCAAAGAAAAAGAAGAAGAAAGTAAAACCGAAAAAACGGCAAGGAAAATGGCCGGAAATCACGATTATTGCAGGGATTGTAATCTTCTTTCTGCTATTGATTTGGAGTATTTGGTAAAGGAAGAGACATGACAGACGAATTTTTAGTGACAAGCCGTGCCGACATGAAGCGGCGCGGTTGGGATCAACTTGATTTTGTATATATTAATGGCGATGCCTATGTAGACCACCCCGGTTTTGCTGCTGCTGTCATTGGCAGAGTACTCGAAAGCCGAGGCTATCGGGTTGGCCTTATTTCCCAGCCTGACTGGCATAGTGCCGAGCCTTTTAAAGCCTTAGGAAGGCCCCGTTTGGCCGCACTCATTACAGCAGGGAACCTTGATTCTATGCTCAATGAAAAGACGGCGGCTAAAAAATTCCGCAGTAAAGATAATTATTCGCCTGGCGGCGAGCCGGGCCATCGTCCCGAACGAGCGACCATTGTCTATGCGAACCGCATGCGCGAAGCTTATAAAGACGTGCCCATCGTCATTGGCGGCATTGAAGCGAGCTTGCGCCGGTTTGCGCACTACGATTACTGGTCTAATAAGGTGCGCCATTCTATTTTGCTTGACAGCAAGGCCGATATTTTAAGTTACGGCATGGGCGAAAAATCAGTCGTCGCCATTGCTGATGCTTTAGCCGAAGGGAAAACGCCCGAAGAAATGTACAATATTCGCGGCATTTGTTACGTTACGAGCAAGCCGCCCATTTCCGATAAGACTGTAGTCTGCCCGTCGTACGAAGAGGTTAAAGCGAGCAAAGAAGCCTTTGCAAAAGCCGTTAAATTGCAGTATGACGAACAAGACCCGTTTTACGGCAAAACGATTATTCAACAATCCGAAAATCGCTACGTCGTGCAGACACCGCCGTCCATGCCCTTAACGACGAAAGAAATGGATGCCATTTATGAACTGCCTTTTACGCGGCGTTGGCATCCTGATTACGATTCCCGTGGCGGAGTGCCGGCTTTGCAAGAAGTGCAGTTTAGCCTGACTAGCCAGCGCGGCTGCTTTGGACACTGCCATTTCTGTGCCATTACGAGCCATCAAGGGCCAATTATTCAAAACCGCAGCCATGAGTCGCTTATTCGCGAAGCGAAACACATGACAACCATGCCGGGCTTTAAAGGCTATATTCATGATGTAGGCGGACCGACGGCCAACTTCCGGCATCCGGCCTGTGCAAAGCAGTTAAAAGCCGGTGTATGCCGTGATAAGCATTGTGTGGGCAGTGAATTATGCCCTAATTTAAATACGTCTCATGAAGACTACGAAAAATTACTTGCCGAAATCCGTTCGCTGAAAGGCATTAAGAAAGTCTTCGTCCGTTCCGGCCTGCGATATGACTATATTTTGGCGGACCATAATAAGAAATTCGTCGAAGACCTATGCAAATATCACGTCAGCGGCCAGCTAAAAGTAGCACCGGAACACGTGGTCAAACACGTGACCGATTTAATGGGCAAATCCAGTGTTGAAGACTTCCTGAAATTTAAAGACTGGTTTGATGAAGCGAACCGTAAATTAGGGAAAAAACAGTATTTAGTGCCTTATTTTATGTCTAGTCATCCTGGTTGTACCTTGCAAGATGCCATTGCACTGGCTGAATTTTTACGGGATATGCACATGCAGCCTGAACAGGTACAAGATTTTATTCCTACTCCTGGGAGCCTGTCGACAGCCATGTATTATACGGGCATTAACCCTTTGAACGGAGAAAAAGTCTTTGTTGCGCGGCGGCCTGAAGAAAAGGAAATGCAGCGTGCCCTGATGCAATATAAAAATCCTGCCAATTACGACATTGTCTACAAAGCCTTATGCCTGGCTGGACGGCGGGATTTAATCGGTTACGGCCCAAAATGTTTAATTGCGCCGCGAAAACGGACAGGACGTATAGGCTGTGAAGGTAGTCCGAAGGGACGGCGGCCAGTGAGTGCAACGCCGCGGACAACACGTCGCAGCGGCACTGCTTCGTATCACAGCAAACCGTCCGCAAAACAGGGGGCTGTTCGGGCGAATCGGAGAAAATCATTTAGGTGAATCACATGAAAAAATACTTGCCCATAGTGGCGATTGTCGTCTTTATTATGGGCCTCTTGTCCTTTACAGAATATATAATGGAACAGCAAAAGGCCGAAGCTGCGCAAGAAGCGTATGAAGAACAGCGTCATATCGTCGTTTATTCAACGTTGCCAGCAGACATTAATAGTGCCTTAGAAAAGGCCTTTTATGAAGATACGCACTGGCGCGTGTCCATTCAGACACAAGAAGACCAGCTCGTGAAACAATCTATTGCCGTGCCCAATCAGCATGCGGACGTAGTCATTTCATCGGAACCAGTCTTGCGGACCTTGGCGAAGCAGCATGTCTTAAAGCCCTATGAATCGGCTGCGACTGCAACCGTTGCGAGCCGCTTTAAAGATAGTCAGTACAAATGGACGGGCCTTTGGTTTAACCCCATGGTCTTCGTCGTTAGTCAGGACTACTATGTCCGCACAGGCCTCCATTTTTCGCGCTGGGATGACCTATTGACAGACCCGCTCTTGCGCGTCGTCGCCCCTGATTTAGCGTCTATGGATATGGCTGGCGATTTCTTATGCTCCTTTGTAGAAATGCGCGGCAAAGAGCAGACGGAGCTCTATTTAAAGACCCTCCAAAGCCACGTCATTCTCTATTCTAAGACTATGTCGCCTATTGTCCGGCGCGTCGCTAGCGGTGATGCAGATGTAGGTATTGTCGATGCTGTGACAGCCCGGCAGTACCGCCAAGACGGCGTTCCTATTTACATTTTATATCCTGCTGACGGCACGGCATACTGGCTCAATGGAGCCGCTGTGACCACAGCAAGTACAGATGAAGAAATTACAGGAGCCTTTATGGAATGGCTCTTTTCAAAACGCGTCGACACGCTCTTGAGGCAGCATCATTTATATTTTAGTCACACCAGCATAGACGGGCCGCAAATCGTCGACGACAGGGGACAACAAGTACAGCTGTTCCCTGTGCAAAAAAATTATACCGTACAAGGACGGAAAGAATTACAAGATTGGTGGATAAAAGCAGTTCGCTTTGGAAAGGAATTATAACTACATGGAAAAAATTGGCTTTGTCAGCTTAGGCTGCTCGAAAAACCTGATTGATACGGAAGTTATGCTCGGTATTTTGCGGGACCGTCATATGACCATTACGGATGATTTAAGCGATGCCGACATTATTATCGTCAATACGTGCACGTTTATTGAAAAGGCGAAAGAAGAATCGATTAATACGATTCTACAAGCAGCGAAATATAAAGAAGAAGGGCATTGCCAAATGCTCATCGTTACAGGCTGCCTGAGCCAACAATATAAAGAAGATTTACTGAAAGAAATGCCTGAAATCGATGCCCTCTTAGGGACGGGCTCGTGGGATAGAATCTGGGAAGCTATCGATACAGTGCGCCATGGCAAAAAAGCGTGCTTCATGGATAACGTAAGCCATCTCTATGACCAGCATACGAGCCGCTTGCGGACGACACCGAAATACACGGCCTACGTCAAAATCGGCGAAGGCTGTAATAATGCCTGTTCGTTCTGCATTATTCCTCATGTGCGCGGCAAGCTCTACAGCCGCCCCATGGAATCGATTATTGCAGAAGTACAACAGCTCGCTGTAGACGGCGTAAAGGAAATTAACCTTATTGCCCAAGATACGACGAGCTATGGTGTCGATGTTGCCGGTCATTCTCTCTTGCCCGATTTGTTACGGGAATTAGTCAAGATTGACGGCATTCGCTGGATTCGCCTCTTCTATTTATATCCTCATTTCTTTACAGATGAATTAATGGATTTAATCGTCAAAGAAGACAAAATCTGTCCGTACGTGGACTTGCCGCTCCAGCATATTTCTCAGACTGTCTTGAAGCGCATGAACCGCAAGGATTCCGAAGCAGATGTGCGTAAGCTCATTGAAAAGCTTTGCAAACATGGCCGGAAATTGACACTCCGTTCGACCTTTATCGTCGGCTTCCCTGGCGAAACAGACGAAGAATTCCAGCATCTCTGTGATTTCGTCAAAGAAACAGAATTTGATGATGTCGGTGTCTTTACGTATTCTCAAGAAGAAGGCACGCCAGCTGCAAAGATGGCTGATCAGATTCCGGAAGAGGTCAAAGAAGAACGGTATCATGAATTAATGGCCATTCAGGCAAAAGTATCAGAACAATGTAATCAAGACATTGAAGGGACGATTCATACGTTCCTCGTCGAAAAAATTGAAGAAGAAAATGGCATCTGTCAGGCCGTAGGGCGCATTGAAATCCAAGCACCTGACGTAGATGGCTTGACGTATGTCGAAAATGCCACAGGCCTCAAGCCCGGTGATATGGTTCCTGTCCGTATTGCCCAAGGCTTTGCGTACGACTTAGTAGCAGAACAAATTGACTAAGGAGGCTGCTATGTTAGTAGAACTCATTACGACAGGGACTGAACTTCTCTTAGGAGAAATTACGAATGTTAATGTCCAGTACTTGTCGAAAGAATTAAATACTCTCGGGTACTCCGTCATTTACCAGACCACTGTCGGCGATAACCCGGACCGCATGGAAGAAGCCTTGAAAACGGCCTTATCCCGTGTAGATATAGTCATTACGACGGGTGGTCTCGGGCCGACTCAAGGGGATATGACGAAAATCATTGGTGCTCGTGTTATGGATGTGCCTCTCGTCTATCATGAGGAAGTAGTTGCGTCCATTCAGCAGTGGGTGCAAGAACATCATCCGGACCGCCCTATGACGGAAAATCAAAAACGGCAGGCCATGATTCCCGAAGGGGCAACGGTCTTTTCCAATGAAGTCGGCACGGCTCCGGGCACAGCCCTGCAAAAAGGGGGCAAAGTCCTCGTCCATTTGCCTGGGCCGCCGCTAGAAATGAAGTGGATGTTTACGCATCGCTTAAAGCCTTATTTACTGCAAACTTTTGGCTCTCAAGGGTATATTGCTTCGCTCTATGTGAAGATTTACGATTTAGGCGAAGCGTATATTGAAGAAAAGCTCATGGATTTAATCAAAGCCCAGACCAATCCGACTATTGCCATGTATGCTCGTCCGGGCTTTGTAGAAGTGCGCTTGACGGCCAAAGCAGCATCGCAAGAAGAAGCAGAAGCTCTCTTGCAACCCTTGAAAGAAGAATTACAGCGACGGCTCCACCGCACAGCTGTGACTTATAATAACGAACCCATGGCAGCCCTTTTAGGGCGTATTGCTCTAGCTCAAGGGTATACGCTCAGTGCGGCTGAATCGTGTACAGGCGGCCTCGTCGGTTCGTTGATTACAGACGTGCCCGGTGCGTCCGCTTACTTCCGCGGCTCTGCCGGGACATACTGCAACGAAATGAAAGAACACATCCTCGGTGTAGCACACGATACGTTAGCCACATACACAGCGGTCAGTGCCGAAACGGCTGGCGAAATGGCTGAAGGGAGCCGCAAGCTCTATAGCTCCGATATTGCTGTCAGTACGACAGGCATTGCCGGCCCTGACGGCGGTACGAAGGAACAGCCTGTGGGCCTTGTCTATACAGGCATAGCCGGGCCGTGGGGGACCGTGACACACCGCGATGTCTATCCCGGTGACCGAGAAGAAGTAAAACGCCGCGCAGCAACACGGGCGGTCTATTATATGGTGCAATACATTTTACAACATACTCACTAGGAGGTTTTTATGGACGCAAAAACAGATGCAAAACAATTAGACGCTAAACAAACGGCCCTTGATAATGCTATGAAAAAAATTGAAAAAGATTTTGGTAAAGGGGCTATCATGCGCCTTGGTGATATGGCCGACAAAATGAATATTGAAGTCATTTCGTCAGGCTCGTTAGCTGTCGATTTAGCCGTCGGCGTTGGCGGCTATCCCCGCGGCCGTGTCATCGAAATCTACGGCCCCGAATCGTCTGGGAAAACGACGCTTGCTCTCCATGCTATTGCGTCAGCGCAGCAAAATGGCGGCATTGCGGCCTTCATTGATGCGGAACACGCTTTAGACCCAGTCTATGCGCGCCGCCTTGGTGTAGACACGGCAGATCTCCTTATTTCGCAGCCAGATAATGGTGAACAAGCCCTGGAAATTACAGAAGAACTCGTCCGTAGTGGTGCTGTCGATATTATCGTCGTCGACTCCGTTGCCGCCCTCGTACCGAAGGCAGAAATCGAAGGCGAAATGGGCGATTCTCATGTTGGTCTCCAAGCACGTCTCATGAGTCAGGCTCTCCGTAAATTGACCGGTATTATTTCTAAATCAAAAGCTATTGTCATCTTCATCAACCAGCTCCGCGAAAAAGTGGGTGTTATGTTTGGCAATCCGGAAACGACGACTGGCGGCCGAGCTCTTAAGTTCTACTCGTCCATTCGTATGGAAATCCGCAAAGGCGAAACCATTAAACAAGGCGGCGAAGTCATCGGCAACAGAGCGAAGATTAAAGTCGTTAAAAACAAAGTGGCTCCGCCGTTCCGCAACTGCGAAGTAGATATTATGTACGGCACGGGCATTTCTCGTGAAGGAACCATTCTCGACATCGGTACGTCTATGGATATTATCGAAAAGAGCGGTACCTGGTATTCGTACAACGGCGAACGCTTAGGCCAAGGCAAAGAAAATGTGAAAGTCTTCTTTAAAGACCATCCGGAAATTGCCAATGAAATTGAAAAAATCATTCGCGATACCTTAGCAGCAGAACCAGAAAAATTTGAAGATGTCTTAGAAGACCCGACAAAAGGCAACGGCATCGACGAAGAACCCTTACCGGCTCCGACGGATGACGAAGTATAATGGACTATCGTGAAGCTTACGCCAAGGCCTTAAAGCTTTTAAATGTGCGCTTTCTCAGTGAAGGCGAACTGCGCCAGAAATTACGGCAACGTAAGGTGGACGATGAGGTCATTGATGAAGTTGTAGAGACCTTCAAAGGAGAACACTTCCTCGATGACGACCGTCTGGCTCGTGCTGTTTATGCCTATTACGCAAAGAAAGAGCAGTACGGCCATCGCTACATCGTCCAGCGTTTGCAAAAACGGGCCTTGCCTGTACCGGAAGACCTGGAGCGCGTTGATGAATACGTCGTTGCCGAAAGGATTGTAGAAAAAAAATTCCCCGGCCCTGACCGGGACTACGCAAAAGCAGCCCGGTATTTGCAGTATCGCGGCTTTGCTGTGTCCGTCATTCGCGACGTCTTGGCATAACTTGCTTTTATTCTTGACATCGTTCACAAAAGACTTTACAATTAAATAGACCGGTTTGATACACTGGTATATATTTTGCATAATTGTAGGTTTTTGAAGATGATGTAAACAACACATACTCATATAAAAAAGCCGGACTGATGTTCGGCTTTTTTTGATGAAGGGGAGGTGAAGGTAGTACTATGTTAGCAATTATTGCTGCAGCTGTTGCGTGCGGCATTATTGGCGTAGGAACTGGGTATTTCTATCGCAAAAGCATTGCTGAAGGGAAAATTGGTTCAGCTGAAGTAGAAGCACAGCGGATTTTGACGACAGCGCAGCAGAGCGCAGAAGCTCGTAAAAAAGAACTGGTCCTGGAAGGGAAAGAAGAAATCCACAAACTGCGCACTGATGCCGAACGGGAACATAAAGAAAGACGGAATGAATTACAACGGTTAGAACGGCGGTTACTGCAAAAAGAAGAGCATTTAGATAAAAAAGCAGATTCTATGGAAAAGAAAGAAGATGCATTGCAGCGGAAAGAAAATGATGTCTTGAAGATGCAAGAAAACATCGAAGCTCTTCACGCGCAGAAAATGGCAGAATTGGAACGGATTTCGGGCTTATCCTATGACGATGCGAAAGAATTACTCTTAAACAACGTCAAGACCGAAGTGAAGTACGAAACAGCTCAGATGATTAAATCCCTCGAAGAAGAAGCGAAGGAAGAAGCTGAAGTTAAAGCACGGGAAATCATTTCTATGGCTATTCAGCGTTGCGCTGCAGACCATGTGGCTGAAACGACAGTCTCTGTTGTCTCCTTGCCGAATGATGAAATGAAAGGCCGCATTATCGGTCGTGAAGGCCGGAATATTCGGGCTATTGAAACGCTCACCGGTGTCGACTTAATCATTGACGATACGCCGGAAGCGGTTATCTTGTCCTGTTTTGATCCTATTCGCCGCGAAGTCGCGCGGATTGCCTTGGAAAAATTGATTGCCGACGGTCGTATCCACCCAGCTCGTATTGAAGAAATGGTGGAAAAAGCGCGGAAAGAAATTAACCAGAAAATCCGCGAAGCCGGTGAACAGGCAACGTATGAAGCCGGTGTCCATGGGCTCCATCCGGAAATGATTAAGATTTTAGGCCGCTTGCGCTACCGCACGAGTTATGGTCAAAACGTCTTGCGCCATTCCATTGAAGTGGCACAACTCGCTGGGATTATGGCTACAGAACTTGGTGTCGATGAGAACTTAGCCAAACGAGCAGGTCTTATCCACGATATTGGCAAAGCTCTCGACCACGATATGGAAGGGACTCACGTCTCTATTGGCGTGGACATTGCCAAGAAATACGGCGAATCGAAGCTGGTCATCAACTGTATTGCTGCCCATCATGGCGACGAAGAACCGCAATGCGTCGAAGCTGTCCTCGTTTCTGCAGCCGATGCCGTTTCGGCTGCACGGCCAGGGGCACGGCGTGAAACTTTAGAAAATTACTTAAAACGACTGACGAAGCTCGAAGAAATTGCTAAATCCTTTGAAGGTGTCGAAGAATGCTTTGCTATTCAAGCAGGCCGGGAAATCCGGGTTATGGTCAAACCGGAAAAACTGGACGAATCAGATTGCGTTCTCTTAGTCCACGACATTGTCAAACGGATTGAAGCAGAACTGGAATATCCGGGCCAAATCAAGGTCGTTGTCATTCGCGAAACGCGTATGATTGATTATGCAAAATAATGGTACATACAGATCCCTTACTTGCATCTTGCAGGTAAGGGAATTTTTTTGAAAAAATCTGAAAAAAGTACTTGCCAAATAGGAACCTTCGTGGTAAAATAATTTTTGTTCGAGGCACGAAGCACGAAAGCCTCGAAAGAATATGAAACGGCCCCGTGGTGTAGCGGTTTAACATGTCGCCCTGTCACGGCGAAGATCGTCAGTTCAAATCTGATCGGGGTCGCCATATTTGGTCAGGTAGCTCAGTCGGTAGAGCAGGGGACTGAAAATCCCCGTGTCGGCGGTTCAATTCCGTCCCTGACCACCACAATGCGGAAGTAGCTCAGTGGTAGAGCACCACCTTGCCAAGGTGGGGGTCGCGAGTTCGAGCCTCGTTTTCCGCTCCATTATGGCGGCATAGCCAAGCGGTAAGGCAGAGGTCTGCAAAACCTTCATCCCCAGTTCGATTCTGGGTGCCGCCTCCATAACCTTTTTTCCCTACCTGCCGAGGTGGCGGAACTGGCAGACGCAACGGACTTAAAATCCGTCGGTTAGCGATAACCGTACCGGTTCGATTCCGGTCCCCGGCACCAATTGCATATGATACGTAAGGAGTCCTTACGTTGCGAATACCCCTGAACGTGATGTTCAGGGGTATTTTATAATATCTTGAAAGACTGGCATTTTCAGGGCAATGCGAGTACAATGGAGGCAGTACGGTACAGAGGAGGAAGTATGATGGATGAGAGTGCAGCTATTTTGCTGAAATTACTCGAAGACAGTGCGATTTTATTTGTCTGTCTCTTTTTATTAGCTCGTTTGCGGCTCTTTCGCAGACTCTTTCAAAAGGAACAATACACGTGGCAAGACTATTGCTGGATTGCGCTAGTTTTTGCCATTTTTTCTATTTTATCTAATTACACAGGCTTACGCGTCGATGGGTCGCTGGCTAACGTGCGAACCTTAACCATTGTCTCTAGTGGCATTTTATTTGGCCCCGTTATCGGCGTGAGCACCGGGATTATTGCCGGTCTCCATCGCTATTTCATCGACATGGGCGGCATTACGTCCTTTCCCTGTCTCTTGAGCAGCATCTTAGCCGGGATTACAGCCGGTTTTGTGGGCAAATACATGCGCCGTCCCTGGCTTTGGCTGGCTGGTATCCTCATCGGCATGGCCATGGAAGTAGTGACGATGGCCTTTATCTTGTGGCTCGCCCAGCCCCACGTGCAAGGCGTAGAAATTGTGCGGCAAATCGGCTGGCCTATGATTGTCTCTCAAGTCGGCGTGGGCCTTATTATCATCCTCATGCAGAGCATTGAAAACGACAAAGAACGGATTGCAGCCTTTCAGTCTCAGCTCGCCTTGACTATTGCTCGAGAAACACTGCCATATTTCCATGCAGTGACTGCAGAAAATATGGAAGCTGTATGCCAAATCATTCGCCGTCACATCGGTGCGGCCGCCGTAGCTATTACGACAGGAGACAAGCTCTTAGCCTACGATGGCCTGGACAAAGAAAAGCATCCTCTTGGGCAAATGCTCAGTCCTATTGAAACGACGCGGGCTGTACACGGCAAAAACATTGTCCTCTGTAATCAATACGGTGTAAAACGGTCCGGCCCATTCCAGTCGGTCATCGTCATTCCCTTAAAAGTCCATGACCAAGTCATGGGTACCCTCCATATTTATCATACATGTGCCCACGGCATTACGTATTCGACGCAAATGCTTGCTGAAGGTCTTTGCCAGCTCATGTCGACGCAAATGGAAGTAGCTGAACTTCATGCCTTAGAAGACATGGCTCATCGGGCAGAACGGAAAGCACTGCAAGCACAAATTGCCCCTCATTTCCTCTTTAACAGCCTCCACGCCATTGCCTCACTCATTCGTATTCAACCGACGAAAGCACGCGATTTAATTGCCAATTTGGCCAGTTATTTGCGGTTTAATATCGAACTAGACCAAGACACGATTGACGTACAACAAGAATTGAAACAAGTAGCCGATTTCGTGGCCATTGAAACGGCTCGCTTCGGTGATAAAATAAAAGTTATTTACGACATCGATGACGTAGCCGTCCAGATTCCCAGTCTGTCTTTAGAGCCACTTGTAGAAAACGCCATTAGCCACGGCATTTTAAAACAGCCCCACGGTGGTACTGTGACCATTGCCGTAAAAGATAAAGGACCTGTTGTCGACATTAGCGTGACCGACACAGGCGTTGGCATTCCGGCTGATGTCGTTGCCAACTTAAAACAAGGCAAGGGCGGCGGCCATCACATTGGCCTCTATAACGTCGACCAACGGCTGCGCCACATGTATGGCCAAGGACTGACGATTGAAACGTTACAGCCTGGCACGAAAATATCCTTTGTCGTCAAGAAAGGGGAAGGAGCAGGGGAACATGAATAAGGTAATCGTAGTAGATGATGAATACCCAGCACGGGAAGAGCTCAAATATTTTATTAAAACTTATAGTAAACTAGAAATTGTCGGTGAATTTTCAGACGGCATAGAAGTATTGAAATTTCTTCAAGACCACGACGTAGACGCTGTCTTTTTGGATATTAACATTCCCTTGCTCGACGGCGTGCTCTTAGCGAAAAGTTTGCACCGCTTTGAAAATCCACCGAAGATTATCTTCGTCACAGCCTATAAGGAACACGCAGCGGATGCCTTTGAAATCGAAGCCTTTGACTACATCTTAAAGCCTTATACGGAAGAACGGATCAAAACGGTTTTAGCCAAGTTAGAACAGGCCTTAGCCCAAGAGCAGGCACCGGCTCCGGCCATACCAGCTGTGACGGCGGCTCCCAATACAGCACAGCCAAACGGCACAGTCTGTCTTTGGCAGAACGACAAGATTATTCTCGTTCATGTCCAAGACATTTATTACTGCGAAGCTAATAACCGCACGACTTACGTGTATACGAAGAAAGAACGGTATACAGTCAACCAGACTATTTCTGAATTTTACGACAGCTTACCTCATCCGCTCTTTTTTAAGTGTCATCGCTCGTACGTGGTCAATGTCGATAAAATTGCTGAAATCATTCCGTGGTTTAATAATACGTACAACTTGGCCTTAGAAGGAATGGACGAAAAAATCCCGGTCAGCCGCAGCAATGTCAAACAATTCAAGCAGCTCATGCACTTATAGTTGTAGTTAAACGCAAATTTCCGTCATTTCACTCGTAACGTCTCGCACTCTTCATAGAATGCGCTATAATCATGCCATAAGGTTAAGCAATGACTTAACGTAATGTATTAGACATGATGAAGTGTCCAGAGAGATGTTGAGGTGGAGAGTTATGGAAAAAACATCAGGAAATCGGTGGTTAGTCGCGGTGGGCACAATCATCGCCCAAATCGGTTTAGGCACCATTTACACATGGAGCTTATTCAATCAACCGCTGGCAAACAAATTTGAAACAAATATTAGTGACGTATCCATTACGTTTTCAATTATGAGCTTGGCTCTGGCCGTAGCCGCTATGTTTGGCGATGCCTTAGAAAAGAAATTAGGCATTCGTAAATTAACGACTATTGCTGCTGTTCTTTTAAGCGTCGGCCTTATCGGCACGGCCTTTGCACCAACTTTAAGCTTAGTCTATGTCTTAGCTGGTGTCCTCGTTGGTGCCGCTGACGGTGTAGCGTACTTGACCTGCCTTTCGAACTGCATTAAATGGTTCCCTGACAAAAAAGGCGTTATTGCCGGTCTGTGCGTCGGTGCCTATGGCATTGGCAGTTTGTTATTCAAAACGGTGTATGGCTTGTTCTTAGCCAATCTGAACGTATCTATGGCCTTCCTGTGCTGGGGCATCTTGACCTTAGTCATGATTGGTCTGGGCGCACAGCTCTTAAAAGATGCGCCTGTCGTTGCCCACGCTGTCATCCAAGAAGCAGCTGGTGCCCGTGAATACAGCATTAAAGAAATGCTGTGCACGAAAGAAGCATATATGCTCTTCGTTATCCTCTTTACAGCTTGCATGGGCGGCTTATACCTCATCGGTATTGTCAAAGACTTAAGTCAGCAAGTAGCTGGCATGAGCATTGCCGATGCAGCCAACGTCGTCGCCCTCGTTGCCTTATTCAATACAGCAGGCCGCCTCGTCTTAGGTAGCTTATCGGACCACATTGGCCGCTTGACAGTCCTCTTAATTACAATGGCCTTGACGACAGCTTGCGTCTTTACGCTCGGCTTTATCCCGACGAACGGCATCTTCTTCATCGCTTGTGTCGGTCTCGTCGCCTTCTGCTTTGGCGGCAACTTAACGGTCTTCCCGGCTATTGTTGGTGAAGCCTTTGGTGTCAACCGTCAGACTAGTAACTACGGCGTTATTTACTTAGGCTTTGGCTTCGGTGCCGTTTCGGCTTCAGCCATTGCGGCTCTTACAGGCAGTTTCATTATGCCTTTTAAAATCATCGGTGCCTTAGCAATCATTTCCTTCCTCTTTGCAGCGTACATGATGAGCACCACTGGCCATGCAAAGAAACAGACCGTTCCCTTCAATCCCCGTGCTGCACACGTTGCTGATTCGGCAAAATAAGTTTTGCCTGTATATAGATTTGCGAGATAGTACAAGACCAAATCATCTGGTTTGGTCTTGTTTTTTTATATTTTTTTATTTGCCAAATGAACTGTTTTGAAGTATACTGAGACTGTTAGAATGAGCCATAGTATGGCATATGGGTGAGGCTCCATGGGAGAGTACGAATACAAAGTATCCGATTTTGAAGGTCCTTTAGATTTGTTGTTGTATTTAATCGAAAAGAATAAAGTCGATATTTACAATATTCCTATTGTGGAAATTGCGGACCAGTTTAATGGGTATGTAAAACAAATCAAAACCTTTGACGTCAATTATGGCAGCAAGTTTTTCGTCATGGCTGCGACGTTACTGCAAATCAAGTCGCGCCTCTTATTGCCAAAACCGCCGAAAGAAGCGGAGCCAGACGAAGAAGATCCGCAAGAAGCACTCGTGCGCCAGCTAGTGGAGTACAAGCAAATGAAAGAAGTGGCTGTCATTATGGACGAGCTCTTTAAAGAGCGGGGCCAAATGCTCAGCCGCTTGCGTACGCCCTTAGCACAGGACTTGCGGTTTACAGGCTCTATTGATAAGAATGCCTTGTATAAAGCCTTCTCTGTGGTCTATCGGGGCTTGGAGAAAGAAGGGCAAACAGACATTCATTTGAGTCATGAAATATATAGTGTCGAAGAATGTATGGAACGAGTCACGTACCGCTTACAAAGCCACGTTGGAGCGACACCAGTGGTCGATATCTTCCGCCTGTGCCGCTCGAAAGTGGAATTAGTCGTGACCTTTCTCGCTGTCCTAGAGCTGCTCAAACAGGGACAGTGCCAGACGCTAGCCGAGGGAGAGGATGGAAATGCCGTCGCCTTGCGATACATCGAACCTAGCCGGTCTTGAGCCGACTGCTGTGCTGGAGGCCTTGCTCTTTTTGAGCGGCCAGCCCATGAAGCGCCAAGACATTAGCAAGCATACGGGCTGGTCTCTGGCAGAGATTGACCAGACGGCTCAAGAACTAGGTGATATCTTAGCACGCACCAATCGGGGACTGGCGATTTTGCGTGTTGCCGGAGGCTATCAGCTCGTGACCAAACCGGCCTTGCATGAAGCCATTCAATGGGTGCGCACAGGCACGACAGAACTAACGCCGATGGCCCTCGAAGTCTTGTCGATTGTAGCCTTTAAGCAGCCCATTACGCGGGCAGAAATCGAAAAGCTTCGCGGCGTATCGTCCGAACGGGTCTTGAGTACGCTCATGGAAGAAGGGCTCGTCACGGAGCTAGGACGAAAAGAAAGTCCAGGCCGCCCCATTTTGTATGGTACGACACCGTACTTTTTGGAATGTATCGGCATGGATTCTCTGGCCGATTTAGGGCAAAGCGTGCCCCTTGCGGCAACGACAGAAACTACGGAGGATAGAGATGGAACGGTTACAGAAAGTAATGAGTAACTGCGGCGTTGCATCGCGGCGCGCTTCAGAACAATTAATTCTCGATGGAAAAGTACGCGTCAACGGCGTAGTCATTCGGGAATTAGGGACGAAAGTTGACCTGGATAAAGATATTATCCTCGTCGATGGCAAACGGCTCGAAGCACAGCCAAAGCATTACTATTTATTTAATAAACCAAAAGGCGTTATTACGACGTCTAAAGACGACCAAGGCCGGGCTACGGTCATGGACTATTTCAAAAAGGAAAAAGACCGTATTTATGCCATTGGCCGACTTGACCAAAATACAGAAGGCCTGCTCTTGATGACCAATGACGGTGAACTGGCTAATATCCTCATGCATCCAAGCCGCATGGTCGACAAGACGTACGAAGTCAAAGTCAAAGGGCATATTGCCGATTCGGTCTTGCAGCACTTAGCAGACGGTGTCGAATTAGATGACGGCATGACCGCCCCAGCTGATGTATACTACGCTGGCTTTGATATGAAGACAGGCATTACGACCATTGAAATTACGATTCATGAAGGCCGTAACCGTCAGGTTCGCCGCATGATGGAACACTTTGGCTACAAAGTCCACAACTTGCGCCGCGTCCAGTACGCGTTCCTCACGCTGAGCGGTGTCAAGCGCGGAGCCTATCGCTCGCTGACGCGCGAAGAAGTAGCAGAATTATATCAATATAAATAAGGCAGGATTTAGAATATATGAAGGAAATCCTCGTCATTGGTGCTGGTCCGGCCGGTATCATGGCAGCTCTCACGGCCATTCGCCACGGCGCAGCTGTGAAGGTCTTTGAAAAAAATGATATTGTTGGGAAAAAGCTTGGCATTACAGGCAAAGGACGGTGTAATTTGACCAATGCCTGTCCCATGAATGAGTTCATTGCGCATACACCGGGACATGGCAAGTTTTTATTCAGTGCGTACGGTCAGTACACGAATGAAGATTTGCTCGGCCAGTTAAAGACGTGGGGCTTAGAGACGAAAGTCGAACGAGGCGGTCGGGTTTTCCCCGAATCAGACAGTGCTGTGGCAGTGCGAAAGTTCTTCTATTATGTCTTGCGCGATGCCGGTGTAGACCTGCATTTAGAAGAGCCCGTCACGGCTGTGCGGTCATGGGGCGACAAATTCGTCGTCCAAACGGCGCAGGGCACGTACGAAGGTGATGCTTGCATCATCACTACTGGCGGCGTATCCTATCCGTCGACCGGCTCTACTGGTGACGGCCACACCTTTGCTAAAGCCTTAGGCCATACGGTGACGGACTTAGTACCGTCTCTCGTGCCCTTTGTGACGCGCGAAGATTGGCCGACGACCCTTTCGGGCATGACCCTCCGCAACGTCGACGCGTCGCTCTGGAAACAAGGGAAGAAGCTGGCCTCAGAATTTGGCGAGCTCCAGTGCCTGCCTCACGGCGTGAGCGGCCCTATTGTCTTAAAGCTCAGTGCCTTTGCAGCGCATCATAAAAAATGCGTCTACCCCATGCAGCTGCGCATTAATTTAAAACCAGCTCTCACGCGGGAACAACTGGATAAGCGCGTACAACGGGATTTCCAAAAGTATCTGACTTTGCCCATCAAAGACGGGCTGAAAGAGTTACTGCCCCACAAACTGATTCCTGTCGTCTTAGGCGAAGCCGACATTGCACCGGACACAGCCATTAACCAAGTGTCTAAAGTCCAGCGTAGCGACCTCGTCGATACGCTCCAGAACTTGTCCCTGACCCTAACCGGGACGCGGCCGATTAGCGAGGCTATCGTCACGGCTGGCGGTGTATCTGTCAAGGAAATCAATCCGAAGACGATGGAATCGAAAGTCGTACGAAACTTATATTTCGCCGGTGAAGTCATCGACATCGATGCCTTTACAGGGGGATACAATCTACAAGCTGCCTTTTCGACTGGCTATGTAGCCGGACTGATGGCGGCACAAAAGGAGGCGTAACGGTGAAACCAATGACCGTTGCCATTGATGGCCCGGCTGGGGCCGGAAAAAGTAGTGTTGCCAAAGTCCTGGCAAGTAGGTTACACTATACGTATATTGACACAGGTGCTATGTATCGGGCCATTACGTGGGCACTCTTACAAGACCATGTAGACATTGCCGATATAGCCGCTGTCCAGAAGGTGCTGGAAACCGTCCAGATTCACCTCGTACCAGAACCGAATCTGTGCCGTGTCTATGTTAATGATATAGAAGTTACGGATGAAATTCGTACATCTGCCGTAGCTTCTCACGTTTCTGTCGTCGCAGCTCTTGCAGTCGTACGGGAAAAACTGGTACAATTACAACGTGACATGGCGAAAGCCGGTAATGTCATCTTAGATGGCCGTGACATTGGGACGGTCGTCTTACCAGACGCAGATGTCAAAATCTTTTTGACTGCTTCTGTAGCCTCACGGGCTAAACGGCGCTATTTGGAACTCCAAGAAAAGGGGAGTCACGAAACGCTTGCAGAAATCCAAGCAAGCATTGCTCAGCGTGACTATACGGACTCGCACCGCGATGTCAGTCCCCTTACGCAAGCAGCAGATGCAGTCTTAGTCGATAACAGCGACTTGTCCTTAGAAGGGACAGCTGAGGCGATTATCGACATAATTCGGAGTAAAGCAGAATGAATATAGTTTATGCGATTATTCGCAGTATTTTCAATCTCGTCACCTTCGGCCTTATTGGCATGAAAGTCCACGGTGAAGAAAACTTGCCCAAATCGGGAGCCTTCATCCTCGTGGCCAATCATGCGAGCTACTTCGATCCGCCCCTCATTGGGACGGCTGTACGGCATCGATTCATTCACTTTATGGCCAAAGAAGAACTCTTTCATAACCCCATTATGAACTGGTTCCTCCGCCTCATGCATACCTTCCCGGTCCACCGGGGGCGCATTGACAGCGAAGCCATTAAAGAATCGTTCCGTGTCTTGCGGAGTGGTGCCATTTTAGGGATTTTCCCAGAAGGAACGAGTAAAGACCAAGGCATACTTGGCAAATTCCACGACGGATTTGCTGGGATTGCCATTAAAGCAGGGGTTCCTGTCGTCCCGGCAGCGATTATTAATTCTCGCCACTTGCCGAAAAAGACAGGCCCTGTAGAAGTCATCTTCCACGAACCGATTTTGCCGCCTTCCGTAAAGACCTCTGACCGCGAAGCCGTCAAAGCCTTTACGGAAGACGTACGGCAAATCGTCTTAACGATGCTCGAAGATGCTCAAAAGGGGAATCGCCCATGAAAGTAACTGTTGCGAAAGCGTGCGGCTTTTGTTATGGTGTACGCCGTGCCGTGGACATGGCAAACGGTGCTGCACCTGGGACGCACACCCTTGGGCCAATCATTCATAATCCCCAAGTCGTCAATACACTGTCTGAAAAAGGTGTCTGTCCTGTCCAGTCTATTGAAGACATTAAAGACGGCTCGACGGTCCTCATCCGTTCTCACGGCGTAGGGCCGGAGATTTACAAGCGAGCAGACGAAAAACACTTACATGTCATGGATGCTACGTGCCCTCATGTCATGAAAGCCCAGCGCGATGCCAAAAAAATTGTGGCTGAAGAAAAAAAATTAGTCATAATTGGAGAAAAATCCCATCCTGAAGTAATTAGTATTTCACAATGGGGGGCAAATCGTGCTATTATAATAGATAAGGAAAAAGAAGCCGAAGAAATCCCTTACTACCTATCTATCGGCGTCGTCGTCCAGACGACCTTTTCCCAGGACCAATGTAAGCGCATCCTTTCTATTTTGCAAAGGAAGACAGCACATCTCGATGTGCACATGACCATTTGCACGGCGACACAACAGCGACAGCAAGCCGCCATAGAATTAGCCCGTACCGTTGATGCCATGATTGTCGTCGGCGGGAAGAATAGTGCCAATACCGGCAGGCTGGCACAGGTATGCAGTGAACAAGGTTGCCCGACATACCACATTGAAACAGCAGCTGAATTAGACACGGCAGCGTTTCGTGGCATGCATCATATAGGCATTACAGCCGGTGCTTCCACACCGGATTGGATAATACAGGAGGTTATTGAGATTATGGAAAATTTGCAATCTGAAAACACAGAAGTAATGAGTGAAGAATTATTGGACAAGTATGACTATGAAGAAAATCCAAAGAAAGGCGACGTAGTTAAAGGCATGGTTATTTCTGTGAATGATGATGCTGCCTATGTTTCCATCGGTACAAAAGCAGAAGCAATTTTGCCGAAAAAAGAAATGGCTGTGCCCGCTCCGGAAAAAGCGAGCGACTTCGTCAAAGTTGGCGACGAATTAACTGTTGAAATCGCAAACAACATCAAAGAAGAAGGCGCAATCGTCGTCTCCCTCGTCAAGATGAAAAAAGTCGAAGACTGGAAAGAAGTTCGCGATGCATTTGAAAAAGGCGAACTCGTTGAATGTACTGGTAAAGAAACGAACAAAGCTGGTTTGGTCGTTTCCATCAAATCCTTACGCGGTTTCATTCCTCTTTCCCAAGGCGATGTAAAATTCGTTAAATCCTTGGATTACCTCGTAGGCGAAACATTCCCGGTTAAAGTCATCGACATTGATGAACATAAAAACCGTCTCGTTTTATCTCGAAAAGCAGTCCTTGAAGCAGAACGGGAACAGAAACGGGAAGAAGCATTGAAAAACATCGAAGAAGGCGCAGTTCTCGAAGGCACAGTCGTTAAAATTATGCCGTACGGCGCATTCGTTGACCTCGGTGGAGTAGAAGGTCTCCTTCACATTTCCGACATTTCTTGGAAACGCATTAGCTCCGTTGACGCTGTCCTCAAAGTAGGCCAGAAAATCGAAGTTCTCGTACAGAAATTCGACGAAGAACGGAACCGCATTTCCTTGTCCTTAAAAGCATTGCAGAAAAATCCGTGGATTGCAGCTATCGAAAAATTCGAAGTTGGCGACATCGTCAAAGGGGAAGTTAAAAAATTATTACCTTTCGGTGCCATTCTTGCAATTGATCCGGAATTACAGGGTCTCTTACACGTTTCTGAACTCACAGAAAAACGCGGCGTTGCAGTCAAAGATTTACTCAACATTGGCGACGTTCTCAACGTTAAAATTATCGGCATTGACACAGACAAAAAGAAAATATCTTTAAGCGTCTTGGCTATTCAGAAAGATGAAGAAGACAAAGAAGTCCGCAATTATCTGGAAAATTCCCAGACCGAAACGGCTGACACCATTGGTGACGCTGTGGAAGAAGATAAATAATTCTTGCGATAAGAAGGATAGCCGGCACTACCGGTTATCCTTTTTTCGTATGAGAAAGGATGAGGCCTATGTATAAACCACTCGTAGCCGTCGTCGGACGGCCAAATGTGGGCAAGTCTACGCTCTTTAATGCGATTGTAAAGAAGCGTATTTCCATTGTCGAAGATTTCCCTGGTGTCACGCGGGACCGCATCTATTTCGATGCAGAATGGCTGGGCCAGGAATTTACCTTAATTGATACAGGCGGTATTGAATTCGTCGATTCGAATAACAATATTTTTACGAGCATGCGCTATCAGGCAGAACTTGCCATTCGCGAAGCCGATGTCATTCTCTACGTCGTCGACGGGAAAGTCGGCGTACAGCCTCAAGACGAAGACATTGCCCATATTCTTCGCTCCTGCGGCAAACCGGTCATTTTGGTAGTCAACAAAATCGACAGTGTCGAACAGGAAATGAACATTTACGAATTCTACAACCTCGGTTTAGGCGACCCGATTGGTGTCTCTGCAGTTAACCTCATGAACTTAGGGGACTTACTCGACGAAGTATTGAAGCACATCAAAGCCGTGCCGGAAGATGAAGAAGACGAAGATACGATTCACATCGCTCTCGTCGGCCGACCAAACGTCGGTAAATCGTCTCTGACCAATGCCCTGTTAGGACAAGAACGAGTCATCGTCAGCAACATACCGGGGACGACGCGCGACTCTATTGATACGCACTGGACCTACGGTGACCAGCATTTTGTCCTCATCGATACGGCCGGTATGCGCCGTAAAGGTAAAATCGACATGCCTGTCGAACGGTATAGTGTCGTTCGTGCCCTCCGTGCCGTCGACCGTTGTGATGTAGCTGTCCTCGTCATCGATGCCACTGTAGGCGTATCGGAACAAGATACGAAAATCGCTGGCTATGTCCACGAAGCCGGTAAGGGCTGTATCATTGTCGTCAATAAATGGGACTTAATCGACAAAGACAGCAAGACGAGCCAAAAATTCGAAGAAGACATTCGTCGTGAATTGGCATTCCTCCAGTACGCGCCCATTCTCTTTGCGTCAGCCTTGACGAAACAGCGCATTAACCGCTTAGCAGACATGGTCAAATTCGTCGCCGAACAGCAGCATCAGCGTATTTCTACGAGCGTCCTTAACGAACTCCTCGAAGACGCGCAGCTCACGAATCCGCCGCCGTCGAAGAGCGGCCGTATGCTGAAGATTTACTACATGACCCAAGCTTCTGTAGCACCACCGACGTTTATTTTATTCGTCAACGATACGACATTAATGCATTTCTCCTATCTCCGGTTCATTGAAAATAGATTGCGTGAAACCTTTGGCTTTGAAGGCACGCCTATTCGTCTCATTACGCGGAGCAAGAGAGGCGGTGAAGACGACCGATGATGGCGATTCTCTATTTATTCGCAGCCTATGTCGTGGGCGGCTTCCCGAGCGGCCTCGTCATTGGCAAGGGCATTTATAAAACGGACATTCGTCAGTACGGCAGCCATAACACGGGCGCAACGAATGCGTACCGTGTTCTTGGCCCGGTCGGCGGTGCAGCTGTGCTGCTAATGGATATTTGCAAAGGCCTCTTTGGTGTCTTCATGGGCCAAATGGCTGGGACTATCTTCCCGGAATACAGTGTGTACTTTATGATTGCCGGCGGCTTACTGGCGATTATTGGCCATTCGTGCTCAGTCTTTTTGAAATTTAAAGGCGGCAAAGGCGTAGCCACAGGACTTGGCGTTATTTTATTCTTAGCTCCTGTAGAAACGGTCATCGTCTTTATCGTTTGGGCTATTATTGTAGCCATTACGCGGATTGTTTCCTTAGGCTCTATTGTCGGTGCTATTCTCGTGCCGATTTTGATGTTCTTCTTTGGTGAAGCGATGGCCGTCGTTCTCTTTGGCCTGTGTGCGGCAATACTCGTTGTCGTGCGTCATAAAGATAACATTGTCCGCCTCTTGCAAGGGAAAGAACTGAAAGTAGAACGAATCAAAAAATAGACTTTCTAATATGTAGGATTTCTATTTGATAAGTCATAAAAAACGTGTATAATTAACTATGTACGAGCAGGTGATAAGGTGAGAATTATATCTGGGAGTGCCAGAGGCCGGATTTTAAAATCCCCTCAAGGCATGCTCACAAGGCCGACGCTGGATCGGACGCGGGAAAGTTTATTCAATATTTTAGCCGCCTACGATTTAGACGGGGCATCTGTGTTAGATATTTTTGCCGGCACCGGTGCTTTAGGACTGGAAGCGCTTAGCCGTGGTGCAGCACACGGGGTCTTCATTGACCATCGGACAGCACCGTTAATACGACAAAACGCAGAGTTGTGTCAATTTACAGGGCGGTACGAAGTCCTGCGCATGGACGTGCGCAAAGCCTTGGCACATCTCAAAGGCCGTCAGTTTCGATATATTTTTGCTGACCCGCCGTATAATAAGAACTTGGTGAACAGTACAATCGCTTTCATATGTCAATATGCATTGCTCGAGCCAAATGGGCTCATCCTTATGGAACGCAGTAAAGATGAAGAAATAGCAGACAGTCCATTGTATGAAGTCATCAGAGAAAAATCCTATGGAAAAGATACGCGTATTACCTTCATTCGCGTGCATCAGGAAGGAGTCTAATTGTGCGAATTGGCATCTGCCCTGGCAGCTTTGATCCTGTCACGAAGGGGCACATTGATATATTTGAACGAGGCAGTAAATTAGTTGACAAACTGATTGTCGCTGTATTTGGCAACCCATCGAAGAATCCCGTCTTTACGATGGAAGAACGAGCTGATCTCATTCGCGAAACGACGAAGCACATTCCCAACATTGAAGTTGTCAGCTTTGACGGCCTCTTAAATGAATACGCTGTAGAACATGGCGTGACGGTCATCATCCGTGGTCTCCGGGCACTCAGCGATTTTGAATACGAATTCCAGCGGGCCTTGCTCATGAAGCAAATCGAACCGTCTCTCGAAACGGTATTCATTATGACGAATAACAAGTATTCGTACATCAGCTCTACAGGCATTCGGGAACTGGCTTGTTTCGGTGGTAACTTAGATGGGTTGGTGCCAGAATATGTAGAACAGAAGCTGAAGGAAAAGTTTAAGGATAAATACGAGGCATAGGGGTGGAACACAATGAATTCAGATAAATTACTTGAAGATTTGGAAAGTTTGGTATTGAATGCATCAAAAGTGCCCTTTACCAACAAAAAAATGGTAGAAGAAGAAGAACTCCTTCAGATTATTGACGATTTGAAGGAATCCATGCCGACTGAATTGGAACAATCTAAAAAAGTCTTGGCAGAAAAAGATAAAATTATTGCTGATGCCCAGCATCATGCAGACAGCATGGTTGCCCAGGCCAAAGACTATATTGCCAAACTCACAGAAGAAAGCGAATTAGTCCGTCAGTCCCAGGAACGGGCCAGCCAAATTATTGCCGATGCGAACCGGTCTTCAGAAGAATTGAAAAACGGTTCTATTACCTATGCTGGCGATGTCCTGAAATACTTGGAATCGACCTTGGAAAAGACCTTATCCAGTGTGAAACAGAACCGCGATAGCTTGCTCCAGTCGAACGGCCAGCAAACAGCAGACAAAACGAAACAACAATAATAGTCCCAGTGGGCTCGTATAAGTGCAATATCCAATGGCGGGTATTGCACTTATTTAAGTTTAGCCTACCTTAGAGGGGACATAAAGCAGGTGAAACGATGCAATCGATTACATCACGAGACAACCAGTGGGTCAAACTGGCGTGCTCTTTAAAACAACGAAAATATAGAATGGAACAACAACGGCTCTTCATCGAAGGCTTGCGCCTTGTCAGTGATGCCGCGGCAAACGGCGTACACGATGCCATTTGTTTCGTCACGGCCAAAGCCCAGAGCCATGAAGAGTTTGCTCCTATTTACGAACAAGGCACGGCCTTAGGGTGGACCTTCTACGACGTAACGGACAGTGTGTACGATAAGTTAAAAGATACGAAGTCGCCTCAAGGGATTGCGGCTATTTTGCCGTTCTTTGCGTACACCATGGAATCGCTCCCAGCCGTGCCGCCGGATCAGGTCGTGCTCTACGTACGGGATATTCAAGACCCGGGCAATTTGGGCACTATCATCCGGACTGCTGCTGCAGCCAACGTTGGAGCTGTCCTCATCAGCGAAGGCAGTGTTGATGTGTATAACGACAAGACTTTGCGCAGTGCTATGGGGGCCGTTTTTAAAGTGCCTATTGTGGCGAACGTGACGGACGAAGAGTTAGACCAATTCTGTGCCGACGAAGACCGTGCTGTCTATGGCACGGCTGCCAGTGGTACCGTTTCCTATGTCGATGTGGACTACACGCAGCCTGTTATTTTGGCCTTTGGTAACGAAGGCAACGGCCTCGGTGAAGACTTCTTGTCGTGCTGCGATGATATTCTCACCATTCCTATGCGGCAAAATACAGAATCCCTCAATTTATCCATGGCTGTAGGCATTGTCCTTTATAAAGCGTGGGAAATGAAAGGATTTAGAGAATAAATGGATATTCAAGACATTTTAGAACAATATAAACAGGGCACTGTCGACCTGAATCAAGCTGTACAAGCTATTGAAGAAGCAGCCGATAGGGACAATACGATTGACTTAGGCTTTGCCCATCTCGACTTGCAGCGGCAAAAACGGTGCGGTTTCCCGGAAGTAGTCTACTGTGCCGGGAAGATCATTTCCCAATCTATCAAAATCTTGCGCATCCTCTTGGCGAAGTATGATAACGTCATCGGTACGCGTGCTGACAAAGCTGTCTACGAAGGATTGAAAGATGACTTCCCAGCCGTCCAGTACGATGACTTAGCGCGCATGGTCTATCAGCGCAAAGATACGACCAATCGTAACGGTGAACGGACGATTGCCGTCATTACGGCCGGGACGAGCGACATTCCTGTAGCCGAAGAAGCAGCCTTAACAGCAGAAATCATTGGCAATAAGGTAGAACGCATTTATGATGTCGGCGTGGCCGGTCTCCATCGGCTCATGGCGCGGCAGCGGCAAATACAGGCGGCTAACGTCAATGTCGTCGTGGCCGGTATGGAAGGGGCCTTGGCGAGCGTCGTCGGCGGCCTCGTCGATAAGCCCGTCATTGCCGTACCGACGAGTATTGGCTACGGTGCTAATTTCCACGGCCTGTCCGCTCTTTTAGCCATGCTCAACAGCTGTGCGTCCGGCGTGTCTGTCGTCAATATTGACAACGGTTTTGGTGCTGGCCGTTTAGCGGCCATGATTAACGAAATGAGGTAAGGCTATGGAAAAACTTTGGCAAATTGAAGCAAACATTGACGACATGAATCCGCAAAATATGGAATACGTCTTTGCCAAACTCTTAGCCCTCGGTGTGAATGATGTTTGGGCCATGCCTATGATGATGAAAAAATGCCGTATGGCGGCTATGCTCTGCGTCCTGTGCCGCAAAGATATGGTCGATGCTGTTTTAGACCTCATCTTCTACGAAACGACATCCATTGGTGCCCGGTACTTCCCAGTCCAGCGCACAGCTTGTGCACGGACCATGGGCACGGTCACCGTCGATGGCGAAGAGATTCACTGCAAGATTTGCTCCTATGGCGGAGACATTACGAATATTTCTGTCGAATATGACGATTGCCGCCGCGCCGCTGCTGCGAGCGGTATTCCTTTAAAAGAATGGCAGCGAAAAGCAAAGAAAGAGGCATACCGAATTTATGGACCCTATACTAGCGCAACAGATTAAGCACATAAAAGCATCCCTTCAGGGCGCAGCCATTTCCTGTACGGATGAAAAAGCCATTAACTACGGCTATCAACTGACGTGCAGCAAAGGCAGTGAGAGTGGACGCATTAATGTCTATCACGGCAAGAAAGGCATTTCTATCGTCGTCCAAGGCAAAGCCGGAGCCTTTAAAGATACGCTCACGGCCTTAGCAAAAAGGCAGGGACAAGGCAGTACAGCCCAACCGACTGCTATTAAGCAGACGCGCCCTGTGCCCAAGACTGCATCCTTTACACCGACGAGTACGCTGCTTCATCCGCCTGGCATTCCCGCTTGGATGGGTTGTGACGAATCAGGCAAAGGCGATGTCTTTGGCCCTCTTGTCGCTGCAGCGTGTCTGATTAAAGCCGACGAAGAAGACCAGCTCCGTGCCCTCGGTGTCTGTGATAGTAAGTTACTGACGGACAAGGACATTGCCGTCATTGCCAGGGGCATAAAAAAAATCGTTGGAAATCGATGCATTGTAAACATTCTTCTTCCCGTAGTGTACAATTCGCGGTATAATGAGTATAAGAGGAATCACCAAAACCTCAATCATCTTCTCGGCGATACGCACAGCGCGAATATCCGCAGCCTATTGTCAAAATACGAATGTCCCTGTATAATAGTCGATAAGTTCGGAAAAGAAGAATATGTCCTGCGCGGCTTAAAAAAAGAAGTGCAAACCCACACGATAGTACAAGTTACAAAGGGCGAACGGGATACAGCCGTTGCAGCTGCGTCCATCTTAGCGCGACAAGGTTTCGTCGAAGCTATGCGTGATTTGTCCGCTGCGTACAGTATGTTTTTCCCGAAAGGAGCATACCTTGGCATTAGCGACACGATCCGCCGTTTCCGCCGTCAATATGGCGACGAAAAACTGCAATTCGTTGGGAAACTGAATTTTAAGAACTTTGATTTTTTACGGAAATAGAAGGAATTATGAACAGACTGATTATTAACGCCGATGATTTCGGTATTCATACAGAAGTCAACCATGCTGTCATCGAAGCCTACGAACAGGGCGTGCTCACGAGTACGTCCCTTCTCGCGACAGGCCCGGCTTATGACGAAGCCGTAGCCTTAGCAAAAGACCATCCGGGCCTGGGGATTGGTATTCACTTATGCCTCGTCGGTTCTTTGCCGACGATTCTCTCGCCTAAGGAAGTGCCGACCTTGGTCGAACCAGACGGCCTCGTACCGGAAAGCTATGCAGAATTTATGAAGCGCGCTGTCATGGGCCATATTGATTACCAGCAAGTGCACCGCGAGCTCGATGCGCAAATGGAAAAAATCATGGCTGTCGGCCTGAACATTACACATGTCGACAGTCACCAGCATTTGCATATGCTTCCGCAAGTCTGGCCCATCGTCCAGTCCCTCATGAAAAAATACGGCATCCATCGCCTGCGCGTACCGCGTGAAGCCTATACCTTTAAGGCTCTCCATGCTAATCCGGTCCGTGTCATGGCTCGCAACAGCTTGACTTTCTTAGGCGAACGGGCCATGCACGACGTGCGCCGCTTAGGCTTTACGACGACAGACTTCTTCTGGGGCATGGTCGACGGCGGTAATATGAATGAAGAAAATTTGACATATATTTTAAAACGCTTGCCCTTTGGTGTCCACGAAATCATGATGCATCCTGGCCGGAGTACAGCCATCCTTAGCCAGACCTTTTCGTGGGGCTATCACTGGCAAGATGAGTTCCATGCCTTATTGTCTCCAGCCATCAAAGACCTTATGGCAGCACGGGACATTCAACCCATTTCCTTTGGTGATTTACCATAAGGCCGATAGGAGTGACAACTTTTGAATATACTCGTAACTGGTGGTGCCGGTTTTATTGGCTCGCACTTAGTCGATGCTCTCATCGATGCAGGTCATACGGTCACAGTGATTGATAATTTAAGTACTGGCAGTAAAGAACATCTCAACGACAAAGCCATTTTCTACGAAGAAGACATTCGCGACCGCGCTAAAATGGCCGCTATCTTTCAAGCAGGCAAGTTTGACATTGTCTTTCATGAAGCGGCGCAGACCCTTGTGCCGTACTCGATGGAACACCCAGCAGAAGATGCGGACTTAAATGTCATGGGCCTCATTTCCATCTTAGACCAATGCCGAACCTATGGTGTTAAGAAATTTATTTTCTCGTCGTCTGCAGCAATCTATGGCGACAATCCGCACGTACCCATCAAAGAAGACGAACCCTTGCAGCCAACGTCCTTTTATGGCTTAACGAAAGTGGTGGCTGAAAAATATATTCAGCTCTATCACGATGTCTTTGGCCTCAATTACGCTATTTTGCGCTATTCTAACGTCTATGGCGAACGGCAAGGGAGCCACGGCGAAGGCGGTGTAGTCTACATCTTCTCACGGGATTTGGCGCACGGTGAAAACCTCACCATTTTCGGTGATGGCGAGCAGACGCGTGATTTCATTTACGTCAAAGATGTAGTCGGGGCCAACCTCGCTGCTATGGATACGACTGTACAGCCCGGCATTTACAATATTAGTACGCAAATCGAAACGACCATTAATGCTTTAAAAGAAATTCTCTTGTATCTATCCCGCGTACCTGTTTCCGTTTCGTATCAAGACGCGCGGAGCGGCGATATTTTCCGCTCGGCCTTACATAATGGAAAAGCAAAAGAGTGCCTTGCGTGGCATCCGAAAACGAAGTTGCTCCCGGGCCTCCAAGCTACGTACACCTATTTTGAAGAGGAGGAATCGCAGTGAAAGAGGAGCAGAACTACCCATTCTATTTAGTGCGCGAAGATATTTTACCGGAAGCCATTAAAAAGACCATTAAAGTCAAAGAAATTTTAAAGCACCGCCAGGCCAAGACCATTAACGAAGCAGTCCACATGATGGATCTCAGCCGCAGTGCCTTTTATAAGTACAAAGATTTCGTCTTTCCCTTTTCTGACGTGACCCAAGGGAAAATCGTCACCTTGACGATGCTCATTTTTGACCGGCCTGGCGAACTGTCACAAGTCTTAAATGCCGTAGCCGTTACGAAAGGTAGTATTTTGACTATCAACCAAGGCATTCCCCTCCAAGGGATGGCTGATGTCAGTATTTCTATAGAAACTAAAGGAATGATTGTTCCTGTTAGTGATTTAATTAAAAATCTGGAAAGCTTACCTGGTGTTAGTAAAGTTTCTGTCATTGGCCAGGCGTAAGCACTAAAAGGGGGAAACGAGAAATGAAAAATGTAGCCATTGCGCTCTTAGGCTGCGGTACTGTTGGTAAAGGGGTTATCGACTTATTATCCATGAATGGCCCGCTCATTGAAGAACAGTTGGACACGAAGATTACGATTAAACGGGTTCTTATTCGTGACATTGAAAAGTACGAACACATGGATTTACCGAAGTCTATCCATTTGACGACAGATTTTACAGACATCATCAATGATGATGAAATTGAAGTGGTCGTCGAAGTCATGGGGAGTGCAGATTTTGCGAAAGACTGCATTGAACAATGCTTTAGAAAAGGGAAAAGCGTCGTCAGTGCCAATAAAGATTTAATTGCAGACTACGGTATTCCGCTCCTCAAATTGGCAAAAGAAAATAATGTAGACTTCCAGTTTGAAGCGAGCGTTGCCGGCGGCATTCCTATTGTCCGTCCTATGTACTCGTCCCTGAATAGCAATAAAATCGAAGAAATCATTGGCATTATGAATGGTACGACGAACTACATCTTGTCCCAAATGACCGATACAGGCATGAACTATGATGCGGCACTAAAAGCAGCGCAAGATAAAGGCTACGCCGAAGCAGACCCGACAAACGATGTAAGCGGCTACGACGCAGGCCGGAAACTCGCTATCCTCGCTACCTTAGGGTTCCATTCTGCTGTGACCTTTGACGACGTCCATGTCGAAGGGATTACGCAAATCGCCAAAGAAGACATTCAGCATGCTAAAGAAATGGGCTATGTCATTAAGCTCTTGGCTATTGCGCGAAATGAAGAAGACGGTATTTCCCTCAACGTCCATCCTGGCTTTATCCGTAAGAGCCATCCACTCGCTAATGTCGGCGGTGCGTATAACGCTGTCTTCGTCCGCGGCAACTGCGTCGGTGATGTCATGCTCTACGGCCAAGGCGCAGGCTCCTTGCCAACGGCCAGTGCTGTCGTCAGCGATGTCATGAATGTTATTCTTCACTTCAACATCAAGATTACAGGGCGCCGCGACTTCGTTTGGCATGAAGCGAAAATCAAAGACCAGAACACGATTTGCGCGCCTTACTATTTGCGTATGGTCGTCGACAATGCTACAGGCGTCCTTGCCAGCATTTCTCGTGTCTTAGCAGACCATCGGATTAGTATTCGTTCCCTCATCCAGAAAGATGAAACGGCTGAAATTGCAGAAATCGTCATCTTGACTGATTGCTCTGCCTATGGCCGTGTCCAAGAATCATTGAAAGAAATCAAAAATCTATCCTGCGTCCGTCGCATTGCCAATGCGATTCGCGTAATCGAGGTGTAAACTATGACAAAAACATTGCACGTCCGTATTCCTGCAACATCCGCTAACGTTGGTTCCGGTTTTGATGCGGTTGGTATTGCCCTCAACTATTTCAATGACATTTACTTTACGCCAGACCCGAATAAAAGCGAAATCACTATTGAACTTGAAGGTCTTGGTCAAGACTCTATTCCTAAAGTCTTTGCGAAAAATATGGTTGGCCAAGCGATGAAAGCCGTAGCCATTAAAAATCGCCAGCCCCTTCCGAAAGGCGGCACCTTGCGCCTCGTCAATCACATTCCGCCAAGTCGCGGCCTCGGCAGCAGTTCCGCAGCTCTCGTCGGCGGCATCCTCATTGGCAATGAATTGACAGGCCAGAAAATGACGAAAGAAGACATGCTCACTCTTGCTACCGTCATGGAAGGCCATCCCGATAACGTGGCACCGGCTCTCTACGGTGGTCTCTCTGTTTCCATCATGGTCGATGGTAAGACGATGACCAATTCTATTCCTATTGACGATACGCTCTCGTTCATTACAGTCAGCCCGGAAGTAGAAGTCCTCACCGAAGCGGCTCGTGAAGCTTTGCCGAAGACTATCGATTACCAAAGTGCTGTCTTCAACGTCAGCCGTGTCAGCTTCCTCGTGTCGGCTCTCTTTACGAAACAATACGACCGTCTTTTCTACGGCCTCCAAGATAGACTGCACGTGCCGTACCGTATCCGCCTCATTCCGTCTGGCGACATGGTCCTCAAAGCGGCAACGAAAGCCGGTGCTCTCGGCGCGACCATCAGTGGTTCTGGTTCGACCCTCATTGCTTTTGCCTTAGACCACGAAGAAGACATTATGAAAGCCATGATGGATACGTTCCGTTCGCACGGTATCGAATCGACAGGCCATATTTTAAAATGCTGTAACCACGGCGCGGAATTTGTAGAATGATCCAAGATATAGCACCGCACCTCTACCATAACGAGTATCATCCCGTACCGCCGACGGCAGAAAGCATCCTTTTGTCTTATAAGGGACGAAAAATCCTCGTCAAAGTAGACGAAACGGCAAGAGAACGATACTTTTCCTATCCGCGTATAGCAGACTTTCCGGAAGTCCCACAAGACTCGCTGCGCTGGCTCTTTCGTGAAGACGACGAACAATACTTCCTCGTCCCCGAAGCTTTGGCCGAAGCAAAAGGCTTTACTTACGTGTCCATTAACTTTATGCGTGCCGCTGAGCCGCGCTTTCAGGCCTTTGCCGGTGTCGCCGGTCTGTCCCTGGCAAATTGGTATCGCAACCACTGCTACTGTGGGCAGTGCGGCAAGCCTTTGCACCATAGCGATACAGAGCGAATGGTCTACTGTGACGACTGTCACACTATGCTCTATCCGCAAATCTGCCCGGCTGTCATCGTTGCCGTCCGCAATGGTGACAAGCTCTTAGTCTCCAAATACGCTGGCCGGGCCTATACAAAAGCGGCTCTCCTTGCAGGCTTTGCAGAAATCGGTGAATCCATTGAAGACACAGTCCATCGGGAAGTGATAGAAGAAGTAGGCATTAAAGTCAAAAATCTGGAATTTTACAAAAGCCAGCCGTGGTGTTTTACAGACACGCTTCTCTTTGGCTTTTGGTGTGACCTCGACGGTGATGGCACTCTAAAGGTCGACCACGATGAACTGGCTACAGCCCAGTGGGTCGCACGGGAAGACCTGCCCGATGACCCGGAAAAGGCCAGCCTTACGATGGAAATGATGACACTATTTAAGAAAGGATTCAAATAGTAATTTTCGTACAAATTCTAAGTAGCACACCGCGTGAGAGGTCTCGTCGTGGATAGTCGCAGGCCTCTTGCAATGGCTTTCATGTGGTGCGAGGAAGGGGTGGTACTTTTACATCTCAGGACGTTCCGTATTCGGTTTAAAAAGTACCACCCCTTCCTTCACATCTGCTGATTACTAATGCTTGGCCTGTTCACGTCTCCTAGACGAAAACCAAGGCAGCATGCCAAATGTAGCTCGAAAACGGGAGATAGGTGGTGTCCCCTGAAGCAGTGTCGTCGGCATGGTTATGGCGTCAAGATGGACGATGAGAAACGCAACAGAAGATTTACCACAGCATGAGCCTCCTGCCGCGCACTGCGCAGGGGATACCGCTTGTCGTCCAAGCATATGTTACACTACAACTTCATAAGGTTGTCAACGCTGCGAGGTTGCCAAACGTTTACTTCCTTCTGTTTTGACAGCCCCATAACGTAGATATACAAAACGAGCCTGACCAGTCGACGCTGGCAAGGCTCGTTTCTTATGTAAAAAATATTAACGCAAAAAGACCGCATACCACATCGGCACACGGCCTTTTTTAATCTTGTTAAGAATTCGAGGAGAGCCGATGTCCCACCAACAGCTGTCTCTTTTTATAATAATTGACACCATATACGGTGTCATGCTATTGTGAAATAAAAGAAGAGGGGAAACATGTCAAAGTGGGATAAGCTATTGGCACGAATACTAACGTTATCAAATGATTTACGATTTAAAGAATTACAAAAAGTATTAGAAAGTTATGGATATGTGTTGCATGCGCCGCGTGGTGGCAGTAGTCATTATACGTTTAGAAAAGCTGGAAAAATGCCAATCACCATTCCTAAACATGAACCTATTAAAAGAGTTTATGTGGAAAAAGTACGTGAAGTTGTAGAAATGGAGAACACCATGAATAACCTTTCTATTGAAGAATACATGAAACTTTCCTATAAATTAGAAATTGTAAAAGATAGTGCTGAAGGTGGATATGTTGCATCATATCTTGAATTGCCGGGATGTTTGACTTGTGCAGATACACTGGAAGCTGTAGTCAGCAATGCGCAAGATGCCAAACGAGCATGGTTAGAAGCAGCCGTAGCAGATGGAATTGCGATTCCTTTGCCAGATACATTAGATGAATATTCTGGGCAATTTAAATTGCGGATTCCCAAAAGTTTGCATCGTTCTTTACCAGAACATTCTAAGCAAGAAGGTATCAGCATGAATCGGTATTGTGTATACTTACTATCTCAGAATAATGCCCTTCATACAAATAAGTATTTTAAAGAAAATTTACAAAAGTACTTGTCAAACGGATAAAAGTGTCTTATAATACACACATCGCATATGCGTGGATGAAGTATACGGGAGAAGGCCAAGGCCTGCCGACGGAGTCAAACTCTCAGGTGCTCGAAAGAGCGGGACCGTATATGGACACGTCTCTGGAGAGTCCCAATCGGGCGCCGAAGGTGCAAGGAATACACTCTATTCCAATCTCTCAGGCAAAAGGACAGAGAATAGCTGCATACTTTCTTTTTCATGCTATTTTTGGACTTATCTTCAGAGTTGCTGGAGGTAGGTCTTTTTGTGTTACTATATAGGGAAGGAAGTATGGGGTTATGGAAGAGTTATTAAATTCGATTGACAGTTTTGTGTGGGGGCCGCCGCTCCTGGTCTTGCTCATTGGTACAGGCATTTTATTGACCGTACGCTTGCGAGTATTACAGATTTTCAAATTGCCTTTGGCCTTAAAGCTTATTTTCACAGCTAAGAACCAAGGCGAAGGGGACATTGATTCTTTCAAGGCTCTCTGCACGGCTTTAGCGGCTACTGTTGGTACAGGGAACATCGTCGGCGTTGCGACAGCAGTACATGCTGGCGGTCCTGGGGCAATTTTCTGGATGTGGATGGCTGCCTTTGTAGGCATGGCGACGAAATACGCCGAAGGATGCTTGGCTGTCAAATATCGGACTGTCGATAGTAACGGCAATATTTCCGGTGGCCCTATGTATTATATTGAAAATGGCTTAGGCAAGAAATTTAAGCCTCTTGGTTTCTTATTTGCTTTCTTTGGTGTCCTCGTTGCTTTCTTCGGCATTGGGACATTTGCACAGGTCAACTCGATTGTGGAAATTATGCGCTTGACTACGGACGTACCTGTCGAATATACGGCAGTCGTCTTGACTATTCTCGTCGCAGCTATTACGCTCGGCGGCTTACAATCTATTGCGAAAGCAGCGTCGAAAATCGTACCGGCTATGGCTATTATTTACGTCCTTTCGACGGTTGGCTTCTTAGTTATTTTCTATGATAAAATTCCGGCTGCTATTGAAACGATTTTAGTGTCTGCCTTTTCGCCGACTGCTGCAGCTGGCGGCTTCCTGGGGGCAACGGTCATGATGGCTATCCGCAACGGTGTAGCTCGTGGCGTTTTCTCCAATGAATCCGGTCTCGGCAGTGCGCCTATCGTCGCCGCTGCAGCCAAGACGAAATGGCCTGCTGAACAAGGCCTCGTGTCCATGACAGGGACCTTCATCGATACGATTATTATTTGTACGCTCACAGGGCTTTGCCTGGTAGTATCCGGCGCATGGACGACCGAATTGAACGGTGCAGCCTTGACGAATGCGGCCTTCTTGATGGTCTATCCGGGTGTAGGCGGTCTCATTCTCTGCGTGGGCTTGACGCTCTTTGCTTTCACGACTATCTTAGGCTGGAACTACTACGGTGAACGGTGCTTGACGTACCTCGTCGGTGTTAAAGGGATTATTCCGTACCGCATTATTTTCATCATTCTCGTTGGCTGCGGTGCCTTCATTAAATTAGATGTTATCTGGATTTTGGCAGATATTGTCAATGGCTTAATGGCTATTCCGAACTTAATTGCCTTAATCGGCTTGAGCGGTGTCGTCGTCGCCGAAACGAAGAAATATTACGCTCACTTGCAAGCCGAAAAAGAGGCTGCCAAAGAGCCAGTCAAAGAACAAGTACCATCGGGGCATTAATACATATTATATAGAGGGGAACAGGCAGAATGGAAACGTTCTGCCTGTTTTTTATGATAGTGTATTGCTAAATTTTCAAAAAATCAGTACAATACGTGTGTAAGATATTATTTGAAAGGGGTATAGAAGATGAATTTTGAAACTTTATATATTAATGGACAATGGGTCCCTAGTGTTTCTGGTAAATTTATTGAAGTCGAAAATCCGGCAACGATGCAGAAATTTGCCCGCGTTCCGGCTGGCAATGCCGAAGATGTAGATAAAGCTGCTAAGGCTGCGAAAAAAGCTTTCCCGACCTGGGCTAATGCACCGATGGCAGAACGTATTTCTTTGATGAAAAAAATGCTTGCTTATTTCAAAGAATTAGAACCGCAAATCGCCGAAGCGGTCATGAAAGAATTAGGTGCGCCTATTAGCTTTGCTACGTCGAACCACACGCAGTACCAATACGTGCGTACTCAGTCGTATATCGACTTAGCGGCAGACTTGCCAATCGTTGAAAAATTGGCTCAGTCCACCGTCTATCGCCGTCCCCTCGGTGTCATTGGCTGCATTACGCCGTGGAACTATCCTCTTGGCCAAATCGTACAGAAAGTCATTCCGGCTATTCTCGTCGGCTGCACAGTCGTCTTAAAACCGAGCCAGCATACACCGCTTACGGCGTATTATTTGACCGAAGCCTTTGATAAAGCTGGCTTCCCCGCAGGGGTCTTCAACCTCGTTACGGGCCGGGGCAGTGAAATCGGCAACGCTATGTGCGATAACAAGCTCATCGACATGATTTCCTTTACGGGCTCGACCGAAGCCGGTATTGGCGTATCCCAACGCGCCCTCGGCACGATGAAACGGATTAGCATGGAATTAGGCGGCAAATCGCCGTATGTCTTCCTCAAGAGCGACGATTACGAACCGGCTGTCCGCATGTGCTTCAATTCTATTTTCCTCAATGCCGGTCAGACTTGCACGGCCTTATCTCGTCTCATTATCCCGAAAGAAGATAAAGCTAAAATCGAAGCAATCATGCAGAACGTATTACCGGAATACACCGTCGGCGACCCGACAGACCCAACCGTCAAAATTGGGCCTATGTCGTCGCGCAACCAGTATGATACGGTAAAAGGATATATCCAAAAAGGCATTGACGAAGGGGCTACGCTCTTTGCCGGCAGCTTGCCTGATGCACCGAATCACGGCTATTATGTAAAACCGACGATTTTCACAGACGTAACGAACGACATGACCATTGCGCAAGAAGAAATCTTTGGGCCTGTTCTTTGCGTCATCGCCTACGATACAGTGGAAGAAGCTGTACAGATTGCCAACGATACCGTCTATGGCCTCAACGCTGCTGTGTGGGGCCCGAAAGACCAGGCTATTGCTGTAGGGCAGCAAATCTTTGCCGGTAACGTCTACATCAACGAAGGGCCGCGCGACGTTACGGCTCCGTTTGGCGGCTTTAAAGAAAGCGGTATTGGTCGTGAAGGCGGCAAGGACGGCATGCTCGAATTTACAGAACCGCAAGCACTATTTGACCACATTTAAGTAAAAATTATACGATTTTCTGTTGACGTATTGTAAATTTATGGTATAATATTTCTTGTGTCAAGGAAACGACACGGAAATATGCCGGAGTGGCGGAATGGCAGACGCACTTGACTCAAAATCAAGCGGGTAACACCGTGTGGGTTCAAGTCCCACCTCCGGCACCACTCCAAAGAGCATTTCAAGCGATTGAAATGCTCTTTTTTTGTATACATGACGACAATTCTTTTATTTTTATTAGGAATAATGATATAATAGAATAGTAAAGATGGAGACATCTTGTAAATCCTTTATTGGAGGGAGTCGATTCGAATGGATGCCATTTTTTCGCGTCATAGTGTCAGAAAATTTTTACCGAGCATGGTAGAAGATGAAAAAATTGAAAAAGTATTACACGCTGCCATGGCTGCGCCGTCTGCTGGTAACCAACAGCCTTGGGAATTTTATGTTGTACGGGATAAACGGGTCATTCAAGATTTAGCACATTGCAGCCCTTATGCCGGCTGTGCTGCGAATGCACCACTATGCATCGTCGTATGTACACGCGATACGAAACAGCGTTTCCCTGATTTTGTCTATCTCGATTGCAGTGCTGCTGTAGAAAACATGTTGCTCGAAGCCGTACATTTAGGCCTGGGCGGTGTTTGGCTCGGTGTGTCGCCGTACAAGGCGCGGGAAATCCGTGTACGCCGGACCGTTGGTGTGCCCGAAGGATTTACGCCCTTTGCTATTGTGGCTTTAGGCTATCCGTTCAACCAGAATTATTCCCATGTCGTCGAAGACCGGTATGATTCGTCGCGAGTACATTATTTATAAGAAAAAGGTAGAATGTAGCAGGTGCTTGAACTTCAGGTGCCTGTTTTTCTGTTTTTAGGAGGTAGTGTGTGTGGACCCTAAGGAAGACGAAAAGGACATGACCGTTGGCGGTCATTTAGAAGAATTTCGCTTTCGCTTGATTATTTGCCTCGTCGCCATTGCCGCGGCCAGCGTCGTGGCGTACGCCTATATTGATGAGATTATTGCCTTGCTCTCGGCTCCGGCAGGGAAGCTTTATTTTCTTAATCCGGCCGAAGTCTTTTTTGCTTATATTGAGATTGCTGTCTTTACTGGAGTCGTCGTGACGCTGCCCGTTTGGCTCTATGAATTGTGGCTCTTCATTGCGCCGGCCTTGCATCCGCGAGAACGCCGGGCTATTTGGTGGCTTTTGCCGTCAGCAATTATTTTATTTTATGCAGGACTAGCTTTTGCCTATTATGCCGTCTTCCCGGCAGCAGTCAAATTCTTCATGGGTTTTGCGACGGATTCGTTGCAGCCCATGTTTTCACTGCAGTCGTATTTATCATTTTTCATTGCTTTTATGATTCCTTTTGGTGTCGTTTTTGAATTACCTCTTGTCTTATTCTTTTTGGCAAAGTTAGGATTGATTTCTTCTGCGTTTTTGAAAGGAAAACGGAAAGTTCTCATCGTCATTGCTTTTGTCATTGCCGGTGTCGTATCGCCTACAACTGACATATTTACGCAGACCATGATAGCTGTACCTATGATTTTACTCTACGAAATCAGTATTTTTTTAGTGCAACATTTGCTCAAAAAATAGTATTTTCTAGAAAATAAACGCATATACACGCAGTAATATAGCACGTTGCAAAATAAGCCCTTATCTATGGTATGCATAGGTAATGGCTTTGCATTGTGCCGTTTTTTGTAAAAAATAGTGACCATAACATGCAAGAACTTGATTTTTTTTACAAAACTCTTGTATTTTACAAACACAAACCCTACAAAAGGCCGATACAATAAACGAGGATTGAGAAAAGAAAATCTAACGGTATTTGTAAATGAATGAAGGAGGTACCCTCATCATGTTAGAGCTACAGCATATTGTAAAAAAATATGATGACAAGGTAATTTTAAATGATATTTCGTTATCTGTTGAAGACGGTGAAATTATTTCCATTTTAGGCCCGTCTGGCGGCGGTAAAACGACCTTATTAAATGTTATTTTAGGAATTACGCCTATTAGTGCAGGGAAAATCTTGTATGATGGTCAGGATTTGACGAATGTGCCCATGAAAAAACGGGGCTTTAACATCGTGTTCCAGGACTATGCCTTATTCCCAAATCTCACGGCATACCAGAATATCGTCTATGGCCTGCGCAACAAACCAGGTATTTCGACGCAAGCCGAAGTCGATGATTTAATCAACCTCTTGAACTTACGGGAACACGTCAATAAACGGATTGGCCAGCTTTCTGGTGGTCAGAAACAGCGTGTTGCTTTAGCGCGGACCCTCGTTATGAAGCCGAAAATCTTGCTCCTCGACGAACCGCTTAGTGCTCTCGATGGCGTTATTAAAGAATCGATTAAAGAACGTATCCGCATGATTGCCAAACAGTACCATTTGACGACGATCATCGTTACGCATGACCCGGAAGAAGCATTGACCCTTTCGCACCGTGTCCTCATTTTGAATCACGGCCAGATTGCTCAGTTTGCTACACCGGAAAACATTATCCATCATCCGACAGATGATTTCATTAAGAAATTTATTTTATCGCAGCTCCAGATTAAGCGCGAAAATATTTTACATTTGTTCCAAGAACCAGATACAGCTGATACACAGCCAGCTGTGAATGCCTAAAGGGAGAGACCAAAATGGAGAAAGAACAACGGATTGAACTAAAAGCCATTTTTGGCCTGATTTGCGCCATCTTCGTCGTGGCCATGGCAGTACCACTTGTGATTTTACTGCGCAAATCCTTTATCTTACAGAATGGAACCGTAACGCTGGCTAACTACACACACGTCTTGAGCAACCCGACGTTCTTGACGGCCTTAGGCCACAGCTTTACAGTTTCTGGTTTAGAAGCATTGATTACGGTTATCTTAGCGTTCCTCTTAGCGTACGGCATGCATTTTACGGCCTTGACGGGGAAAGTAAAGTCAGCCATTTCTGTCCTCATTATTTTGCCTATGTTTTTACCGACCTTGACCTATGGTTTTGCGGTCATTTATTCTCTCGGTAAACAAAGGCTCATTACGAAAATCTTAGGCTGTCAGATTTTTGATATTTACGGCTTTAAAGGCCTTTTGATTTCATACATTATTTACACGTTGCCACCGGCATTTATCCTCTTATCTAATGCCTTTAAATACGTCGATAAACATTTCATTATCGTCTCGCAAATCATGGGGGACAGCTCGCTCAGAACGTTCTACATTACGAGCGTACGGCCTATGATTGGGACCATTGCAGCGTCCTTCATTTTGTCCTTCTTCTTATCCTTTACAGACTTTGGGATTCCTGCTTCCATTGGCGGTCAGTACAAAGTTATTGCGATTCAGCTGTACAACGTCATGATGGGGGCTGTACCGGATTTCTATGGCGGCTCGGAGATTGCAGTCATCATGCTCATTCCGTCTATCGTTGCTGTTTGGCTCTTGCGGATGTCCGAACGGTTTAACTTCCGGTATAACAAAATCAGTACGTTTGAAATTCAGAAAGACACAGTTCGCGATACAGGCTTTGCTATTTTGTACGCTCTTGTCATTTTCTGTATCATTGCAATTTTCGCGATTATGTTCATCGTGCCGTTCATCAAGAGCTGGCCGTACCAAGTCGTCTTCACGACTGATACGTTGCACCGCATCTTGAGCGACCGTTCCATTAAGAGTGTCTACATCAACTCCGTCATGGTCGCTGCTGCGTCCGCTGTTATCGCCACGATTCTGGCGTACATGGCAGCCCTCGTCAATGCTCGTTCGAAACTGCCCAACTGGTGCCGCATGTTCATGGATGCCTTCGCTATGGTTACGAACACCGTTCCGGGCATGGTCATTGGCGTTGCCTTCCTCTTTACCTTCTCTGGTATACCGATTCAGAACACGTTCTTCATCATCATCTTGTTGAATGCTGTTCGTGAATTTACGACACCGTACCTCATGATTCAAGCGTCCTTATCGAAGATTAACCTTTCGTGGGAAACGACCGTTGCCCTCATGGGTGACTCGTGGATTAAGACGATTTTCCGCGTCATTATCCCGAATACATTGTCGACCATTTTCCAGATGCTCAGTTACGTTTTCGTTCAGGCTCTCGTTACAATCAGTGGTATTATCTTCGTTGTCGGCGCAAAAACGATGGTCATGACGACGAAAATCACGCAGGCTCAGTACTTTGAAAAGTACGATGAAGTCTTCGTCTTATCTCTCTTGATTTTCCTTACGAACATCATCGTCAAAGTAGTCTTCGATTATCTCTCTAAACATGACGATATATTCCGCAACATTCGGGGAAAATTCCAAGGCATTTCTTCTCACGGTAAAACGGTTCGTCTGAAACACGACATGCCTATTGAAAAGCAAGCTTAATATATTCTTTGTCTACACAAGGAAGAGTATCATGAATTTCAAAAAGTGGTCGAAATATTTGTTAGCTGGTTGTTTAGCTGCTACCATGGCCTTTGTTATTGCAGGCTGTGGCGGTGATGACAGTGCTAGTAACAGCAGCGCGGCTAGTGATGACCAAGTCGTCATTTACACCAATGCTGACCCGGAAGCACAAGATGCCTTCAAAAAAGCCCTCGACAACAATGGCTATGAAGGGAAATACGTTATGCAGTCCTTCGGTACGTCTGAATTAGGCGGCAAGCTCATGGCTGAAGGCAAAAACATTGAAGCCGACATGATTACGATGAGCACGTACTACATCGATTCGGCACAGAAACAGAACAACATGTTCGCTGACTTGACCTTCGATGCGAAGACTATTCAGCCGACACCGGCATACTACAAACCGACAACTGGTCAGTTCGGTGCTATCTTCGTCAACACAGACGTACTCCAGAAAGAAAACTTACCTATGCCGACATCTATCAAGGATTTATCAAACCCGATTTACAAAGACAAAATCGCTTTACCGGACATTATGGGTTCGTCTACAGCATGGCTCTTAGCACAAGCTGTATTTGATGCATATGGTGAACAAGAAGGGGCTAAACTCTTAAAAGACCTCGAAGCAAATGCTGGTCCGCACATGGAACAATCCGGTTCTGGTCCGCTCCAAAAAGTTAAAGTCGGTGAAGTTGCTATTGGTTTCGGTCTCCGTCACCAAGGTTTGTTAGAACAATCTAAAGGCTTACCAATCAAAGTTATTGACCCGACAGAAGGTAACTTCTTCTTAACAGAAGGTGTTGCTGTTATCAATAAAGGCAACAGTAAGAAACAAGAACTTGCTATGAAGATGGCTGAATGCATCGTCAAGAACGCTCGCCCAGACCTCTTAAAGACCTATCCAATGGCTCTCTATGAAGGCGAAACCGTAGATGATTCGCAGAAACCGGCATATCCGAAACAGTTCAAAGAACCGCTCACTGTAGACCTCTTAAAGAAACATCAACAACTCATTAAAGGAAACTAACAGAGAAAGTAGGAGCTAATCATGCAAGACAAAAATACGTACAAATTATTAACACCTGGCCCGCTCACGACGACGGCAACTGTCAAAGATGCGATGCAAGTCGACCTTTGCACATGGGATGACGATTATAAACAAATGACCCAAGATATTCACCAGTCTCTTTTGAAATTGGCACACGCTGACAATGGGGGCTATACGACAGTCCTCATGCAGGGTAGCGGTACGTTCGGTGTCGAAACGTCCTATGACAAAGTGCCTGATGCAGCTGCTATTGACCAGGCTTTAACAGAACACCCGGAAGTTACGCACGTATCTATGGTACACAGCGAAACGACGACAGGCATCCTCAACGACATTGCTACTGTTGGGACTGTCGCTAAGAAACATGGTGTTCAATTCATTGTCGATGCGATGAGCACCTTTGGCGGTGTCGATATTGACGTACCGGCCTTGGGCATTACGTGCATCATTAGCAGTGCGAATAAATGCATCCAAGGTGTACCGGGGTTCTCCTTCATTATTGCAAAAAAAGAAAATTTAGCAAATACAAAGGGAACTGCTCGCAGTTTAGCTCTTGAACTTTTCGCTCAATGGGATACAATTGAAAAAGATAGCGAAAAATAGCGTTTTACGTCACCAACCCATGTTGTCGTTGCCTTCTCAGAGGCTATTAAAGAACTCGCTGCAGAAGGTGGGATTCCAGCACGGCACAAACGGTACAGCACGACCAATAAGATGCTCCGTGAAGGCATGGAAGCATTAGGCTTTAAAGCCTATATTAACGCCTCTGTACAAGGGCCGATTATAACGACATTCCTCTATCCTACAGGCATTTCCTTCGATTTCAAAGACATGTATTCATACCTTAAGAAACACGGCTATGTCATCTATCCGGGCAAATTAACGGAACAAGATACATTCCGTTTAGGGAACATCGGTGAAATCTACGAAGAAGATGTCCGAAAAATCCTGTAAATCTTTGCAGATTACATGAAAGGGTTGAATTAAGAATGAACGTAGAAGGTATTATTTTTGACTGGGCAGGCACAACTGTCGATTTTGGCTGCATGGCTCCTGTACGAGCATTTATGGACAGCTTCAAAGCAAATGGCATTGCCGTTACAGAAGAAGAAACTCGCAAACCTATGGGTATGCTGAAACGGGATCACATCAAAACGATGCTTTCCATGGACCGCATTGCAGCCCTCTGGAAAGAAAAATATGGCCGTGATTGGGAAACAGGGGACATTGAAAAAATCTACGGTAGCTTCGAACCGGAATTAATGTCGACCTTGACCAATTACACGACGGTCAAACCGGGTATTGTCGATGCTGTGAAAAAACTCCGCGACATGGGCCTGAAAATCGGTTCTACTACAGGCTACACAGACAAAATGATGGCTGTCGTCGTCAAAGCTGCAGAAGAACAGGGCTACAAACCAGATGCTTGGTTCTCTCCTGATTCGACGAATGGTAAAGGCCGCCCGTATCCGTACATGATTTTTAAAAACATGATGGATCTTGGCTTGTCTGATGTTCATAAAGTCATCAAAGTCGGCGATACTGGTGCTGACTACATCATTCAAGATATTAACGGCTTATTCGATGTCATCAAAGATATTGAAAGCAAATAATTCTAGGCTTATACATTAAACATGTTTCTATACATGCAGAAAGAGGCACGTCCTTATGGGGCGTGCCTCTTTCTTTTGGGAGAGATTATAATAAATGTTTCACTGCTTCTGTGATTTTCTTAGCAATGTAGGGATTATTCATGGTGTAGACGTGAATGCCGTCAACGCCGTTGCTGAGGAGGTCGACGATTTGGTCAATAGCGTAGGCAATGCCAATGTCAATCATGGCTTCTTTGTTGTCGCCGTATTTAGCTAAGGCGCGCTGGAATTTCGGTGTCAATGTAGCGCCGCACATCGCTACCATCCGTTCGATTTGGGCTTTGCTCGTGACCGGCATAATCCCGGCTTCGATAGGTACGTCAATACCGGCGATTTGACACCGTTCGAGGAAGCGGTAGAACATAGAATTATCGAAGAAGAGCTGCGAAATGAGTTCGCTTACGCCAGCATCAACTTTCGTCTTTAAGTTGCGAATGTCTGCAGCCGGTGTCTTTGATTCTGTATGGCCTTCTGGATAGCAGGCCCCAATGAGGTTGAAAGACGAATCGTGTTTCTTAATGAAAGCGGCTAAGTCGCTAGCGTGTTCAAAGACGTGAGCCCGTTCTTTGCCCGGTGTTTCGTCGCCGCGGAGGACGAGGATGTTTTCAATACCTTCTTGTTTTAATTCAGCAAGGGTCTGCAGGGTATCTTCTTCAGTAAGGTAAATGCACGGCATATGGGCTGCTGTTTCGCAGTGATATTTATGTTTAATCGTCGTAGCTACTTCGGCTGTACGGTTGCTGCCTTGGCCGTTGGCACCGCACGTAACGCTGATGAAGTCCGGTTTTAATTCACTCAGGGCAGCTAAGGTGTCGTAAATCGTTTCGACAGGCATGTCTCGTTTCGGTGGGAATACTTCAAAGGAAAAGACGGTTTTCTTAGCAAATAATTCATTTGTATGCATGATAATCTCCTTATTTAATTAATTTTTTAAGTTACTACTTCATTATATCATAGGTCATAGTATGAAAAAAAGGCAAGCATCAAGGCGATGCCAGCCCTTTGGAGTCAGGTCTTAGAAGCTCGGTAAAATAGCTCCTTGGTATTTGTCTTCAATGAATTTTTTCACTTCCGGAGATTGGAGAGCTTTCACTAATTTCTGGATTTCCGGACGGTTTTCATCGCCTTCACGGACGACGAGGACGTTTGCGTACGGCGAATCTTTCGGTTCTAAGAAGAGCGCGTCTTTCGTCGGATTGAAGCCTGCTTCCATGCCGAAGTTCGTGTTAATGAGGGCAATGTCTACATCATCAACAGAACGAGGAATCTGAGCAGCTTCGAGTTCGATGAACTGGAGGTTTTTGTCGTTTTTGACGACATCTTGGACAGTAGAAGAGATGGAGCCTTTGTCTTTCAATTCAATGAGGCCAGCGTCCTGCAAGATGAGGAGGGCACGGCCGCCGTTGCTCGGGTCGTTTGGAATAGCGACTTTAGCACTGTCTTGTAAGTCTTTTAAATCTTTGATTTTATGGGAATAAATGCCCATTGGTTCGACGTGGATTTTAGCAATAGCTTTGAGTTTTGTGCCGTGTTCTTCATTGAATTTATCAAGGAACGGCGTGTGCTGGTGGAAGGTCGCATCTAATTCTTTGTCGTTTAAAGCTAAGTTCGGTTTCACATAGTCCGTAAATTCAACGACTTTTAAATCGATTCCTTCTTGCGCAAGGAGAGGTTTGATTTCGTTCAAGATTTCTGCGTGCGGCACCGGCGTTGCACCGACCGTAAGGGTCGTATTCTGAGATACTTCTTTGCCGCCAGTGGGGGCATCACTGCCGCAGCCTGCGACGAAGAAGGCTGTAGCTAAGACGACGGTTGTTGCGAGAAGAGACAGGATTTTGGATTTTTTCATGTATAATTCCTCCTAATAATGGTGTACTTTTTCCAGTCCCGCCAAGGAGGTATAAAAAATCCTCTTTCTGAGAGAGAAAGAGGTCTACATTCTTTATCTCTCGGAACATGCCGCAGGAATTAGCACCGCCGTTATCGGTTGCCGGGTTTCATAGGGCCAGTCCCTCCACCACTCTGGATAAAAGTTTTTTGAAATTGTCTTGTATTGAGTATATCATGAATGTCTTATTTGTCAAGAAATTGGTGTATGCTATTTGGTAATGATTTTCCTTTATCATGTTCTTGTAAGAGATATAGCATAAGTTATACCCGAGAAAGAGGCTAACCTATGGTATAATGAGAAGACAAGAAGGGAGGAATGAAGAATGGAAGATTTACGTGAATTAGCTACGAAATATCATGATGAAGGATACAACTGTGCGGAATCGGTCGTCAAGGTGAGTAATGAATGCATGAATTTACAGCTCCCAGATGAAGCGATTCGCATGGTCTCCGTCTTAGGCGGTGGTGTCGGTGGTTCTGGCTGTATTTGTGGTGCCCTGAGCGGTGCCTGTCTTGTCCTCGGTGCTCTCATCGGCCGCGTTGACAAAGCTGAAAAATCAAAACCTGAAATGAACGCGCCTGTGAAAGAATTCCATACACGCTGGGTGAATCGCTTTCATGCGTCGTGTTGCCGCGTCCTCAAGAGTCCGGCTAATGGCGGTCCTGTGTCGTGTGGTGACTTAATTGCCGAAACAGCAGAAATGCTCGATGCATATGTCAAGGAAAAAGGCTTGCGAAATAACCATTGCATGATGCAATAAACATGAATTGAAGTCAATAAAGCTTTCCATACAATCAAAAAAGGACACGGTTGCCACCGTGTCCTTTTTTTGTTACATCTCATAAAGTATTTCTAAAATATATATGTATTGACAAGAACACTAAAAAGGTATAGTATTATCGCAATATCATATTTAGGGGGATATAGAACTATGAAATTAAAAAAATTAGTATTACCAATCGCACTGGCAGCAGTCGTTGCGATTGGCTTAGTCGGTTGCGGTACGCAGAACAATGGGTCATCTGATGCAGCCAAAGCAGCACCAGACAAGGAAATCAAAATTGGTGCGACTGCCGGGCCGCATGCAGAAGTTGTCGAAGCTGTAGCGAAAGAAGCGGCAAAACAAGGCATTAAGATTAAAGTCGTTGAATTTTCGGATTATATTACGCCAGATAAAGCCTTAGCTGACGGCGATATTGACCTGGCTAGTTATCAGCATAAGCCATTCTTAGATAATTTCAATTCCCAGAACGGTACAGACCTCGTTTCTATTGGCAACACGATTCTCATGCGTATGGGCATTTACAGCAATAAAGTCAAAGACGTGAAAGACTTACCTGACGGTGCTGTCGTAGCTGTACCGAATGACCCGACGAACGAAGGCCGGGGCTTGGCGTTATTACAAAAAGCCGGTGTTATTAAATTAAAAGATGGGGTTGGCCTGAAAGCGACACCGGATGACGTTGTAGACAACCCGAAATATCTCCAGTTTAGAGAAATCGAAGCAGCTCAATTACCGCGCAGCCTCGATGATGTCGATGCCGCTGTCATTACGATGAACTACGTCATGAGTGCTGGCTTAAACGTCAAAGAACAAGGCATTTTCCTCGAACCAAAAGACGAACCCCTCGCTGTCATGATTCTCGCTGCACGGGCAAAAGATAAAGATAACGAAACGTACAAAAAGATTGCCGATATCTTCCACTCCGATGCAGTTAAACAATTTATTGTAGAAAAATACAACGGAACCATTGAACCGGCAGAATAAAATTTTTATCAGTTAACAAAAGACGTACACCTTATGATGTGCGTCTTTTTGTCGTCTTCTGTAAACCCATAACCATAGGTAGTATCTTATTATATCCCTCTTGACCACTTATATTGTTAATATTATACTATGTAAATAAAGATAACTAATATATGCTTTTTAGAGGGAAATCGAGGGGATACTATGGATACAACTTGTGAACAAATCATTGCCTTAGCGAATAGAGTATTAGCTGGCGGTGAAATTACAGTGGATGAAGCAAAGGCTTTAATTCGCACGAGCGATGATGATACGATGGTCTTGCTGGCCATGGCTGATAAGATTCGGCAAAAATTTTCTGGTGACGCTGTCGATTTATGTGCTATTATCAATGCCCGTAGTGGCAGCTGCCCAGAAGACTGTAAATTCTGTGCCCAATCGGCGCACTATAAAACGTGTACGAAGACCTATGGTTTTTTGCCGGAAGACGAAGTCGTCGCTGCAGCACGCAAAGCCAAAGCTGCTGGGGCAGCACGGTTTGATATTGTTACAGCTGGACGAGACCAGCACAATCCCAAGGATTTCGACGAAATTGTCCATCTCATTCGCCGCATTCGCCAAGAAGTAGGCATCGAAGTATGCTGTTCTTTAGGTTTTTTGACACCGGAACAAGCGAAACGCCTTCATGACGCTGGGTTAAGCCGGTTGCATTGCAACATCGAAACGGCACCGTCTTACTTTGACCAAGTTTGTACGACCCATACGATAGAAGAAAAGGTACAAAACGTTGCGACCGCCCAAGCGGCAGGCATTCGTGTTTGCTGCGGTGGGATTATCGGCCTTGGTGAAACCTTAGACCAACGCGTCGAAATGGCTTTTCAATTAAAGAAAATGGGCATTGATGCTATTCCCTTAAATGTCCTCAATCCTGTGCCGGGCACGCCTTTTGAACATAATGCTCGCTTGAGCCCCATGGAAATTCTCCGGTCCTTTGCTATGTTTCGTTTCGTCTTGCCAAAGGCGCAAATTCGCACGGCCGGCGGTCGCCAAGTCAATCTCCGTAGTCTCCAGTCGTTGGCCTTGGCTGGCGGTATGAACGGTGTCATGATTGGCAATTACTTGACTACCAAGGGCACGGACCCGGCTGATGATATTACGATGCTCCATGATTTAGGACGTGTGCAGACGCGCCCACAGGTGTAAGATGGGGGCTGTAGAAAGGCTGTGGGACTATACGCAGGCCGTATTACAAGGACGGCGTCTGGAGCGAGACGAAGCGTATGACCTCTTACAGCTCGGCAAAGAAGAACCTATGTATTTGCTTGCCGGTGCCGACAAGATTCGCCGTCACTTTTGCGGTACAAAAATAGATTTCTGTGCCGATGTCAACGCACGCAGCGGCAAATGCAGTGAAAATTGTAAATTCTGTGCCCAGTCCGGTTGGTATCACACGGGCGTACAGGAATATCCTTTACGCAGTGCTCTTGACTTAGTAGGAGAAGCGAAGCAGGCCGAAGCTTATGGAGCAGAGCGGTTTGGCATCGTCACTAGTGGCCGAGACCAACATGATGGGACGCAATTTGAGGCTATTGTCGAGACTGTACGGCAAATTAAAGCGCAAACTCAGTTAAAAGTCTGTTGTTCCTTAGGTCTTTTGACGACAGCTCAATTACGACGCTTGAAAGCAGCGGGTGTCTATCGCATTCATTGCAATCTCGAAACGTCAGCACGATATTTTCCACAGATTTGCACGACCCATACGTGGCAAGAAAAGGCCGACCATATTGCCCGTATTCAGGCTGCTGGCCTAGACGTTTGTGCTGGTGGTATTATCGGCCTTGGCGAAGACGAACAGGACCGCGTAGACTTAGCCATAGCCTTACAACGATTTCACATGCAATCCGTTCCTATCAATATTTTTTCGCCTATTCCAGGGACGCCCATGGCCGATTACCCAGTTTTACAGCCTTTAGCCATTTGCCGCACGATGGCCATGTTCCGTTACGTCTTGCCGACGGCGACGATTCGTGTCTGTGCAGGCCGGGAAAAGGCCTTGCGTGATATGCAGGGACTGGCGTTAGCCTCTGGTCTCAATGGATTCATGATTGGCGGCTACTTAACGATTGCCGGAAATCCGCCGGATCGAGATAGACAATTAGCGGCTGATAGTGGCAGAACGTGGTAAATTTTTAACTTATACGTTTTATTTAGACATATGTCTCTTGACAAGATAAATAAAAACGGTATACTAAAGATAATTTCATATGATTTCGATGACCGAAACGAGTACATGTGCAGCGATGGTTGCAGCGAGCCAATGACAGTGAGAGTTTGGCACTAATTCAGCAGATGGAATGGATTCGCGAGAATCGGCCTGAACGGAAACAAGTAGGGTGCGACGGTGTAGTTCCACCGCTATCAAAGAAACGTGTATCGCGCAAGCCGTACATAGAGAGTTGGACTTTATAGTCAATGTGGGTGGTACCGCGGAAGTCAGTTTATACAGCCTTTCGTCCCTAGTAAGGGATGGAAGGCTTTTTTGTCGTATATGAGGAGGAACGAAAATGCTCGAATTACGAGATGTAACATTTAACTACGGAAACGGTGTGCCCGTGTTGGAACAGATTAACTTAGCCATTGATGAAGGCGAATTCATCGGCCTTGGCGGTCGTAACGGTTGCGGTAAAACGACAGTGACGCGCCTCTTAATGGGCCTAGAAAAGCCCGTTTCTGGCGAAGTCATTTACAACGGCAATGTCATTAACGACGACGATGCATCGATTCGCAGCCATTATATTGGCTACGTCTTTCAGCGGCCAGAACGGCAAATGTTTCGCCCTACTGTGGTTGAAGAAGTGGCGTACGGGCCGCAGCAATTAGGCATGTCCCATGCGGAAGTATACCGGGCTGTGCAAGAGGCCTTGGCGGCAACGGAATTAGCGGAGTTGAAAGATGCTTATCCGCCAAACTTAAATCGTGGTGAAAAGCAGCGTGTTGCCATTGCTTCAGCTATTGCAATGCACACGAAATACATTGTTCTCGATGAACCGACGAGCGGCCAAGATAGTGAAGATAAACATAAGTTAATGCAATTATTGACAGCTCTCAATCAAAAGGGCATGACGATTTTACTTATTTCGCACGATATGGATATTTTCGCCCAGTACTGCAAACGCCTTGTCGTCATTGGCAATCACAGCAAGGCTTTTGACGGCACACCAGAAGAATTTTTTACGAAACGCAAAGACATTTATGAATTAGGCCTAAGCCAGCCTGATGCAGTGAAATTATCGCTCGCTGTGCCGGGCATGCCGTACTGTAAGTCCATGGCAGAATTTACGAAATACATGCTCACGCGTATAGGAGGGGGCGCACGATGATGAAATCTTTTGTACCACTTACGAAATTATTAGGGACGATTGCCTTTTCTTTCTGGGCCCTCGTCATGCACACGACGTTTCCGCTCATTGGTCTCGTCGTAGTAGAACTCATTCTCTTAGGCCTGTGCGGCAGTCTTAAACGCAACATCAAAGGTGTTATTAGTCTCTGTATCTTCGCTGTTGTCCTGGCTATTGTTCAGATCCTCGGCGGTGGCAGTGCCGAATCGGCGTACGTTACAGGCTTGCGCATGCTGGCTATGACGATTGTCTTTATCATTCTCTTGACGACGACGCGGCTCCAAGATTTGACGGCATCTTTAGTAAAACAGATTAAAATTCCTTATGAATATGCCTTTATGTTTACTGCAGCTCTTCGCTTTGTACCGGATTTCATTGCTGAAAGCAAAGCCGTCCAAGAAGCACAAGCTTGCCGTGGCCTTTCGACGACAGGCAATGCCTTCAAAAAGATTTACCACTATATGAGCGTCGTCCAGCCGCTCATGTTAAAATCCTTAGGCCGGTCCGAAACGATGGCTTTAAGCTTGGAATTACGCGGTTTTGGCAGTAATGAACACAGCTTTATGAGTAACGTTCATCCTAAAGGAAAAGATTATGTCGTCATGCTTGTATTTGCCGTCGTCAGCTGCCTCATGGTCTACATGCGGCTCCAAGGCACGCTCTAGGAGGGGAAAGATATGAAAACTGTTCCGAATATAAAAACACTCGAATTTCATCATCGCCAAGGCGGCCAATTCCGTTGGATTACGATTACGACGCTCATGCTTGCTATTGGTACGATTTTGCACCTCGTCTCGCCAAGTGTAGGCGGTGTCACACCGAACTGGACCATTGCCACGTACTGCGTTGCTATTTGCTTGACGAAACCGACATATAAACAAGCCCTCGGCATTGGTCTTGTCGCCGCCCTGGTCAACGTACTGACTTCGAAATCAGGCTTCCCGTACGGCAACTTAATCAGTGAACCGTGTGGTGCTTTAATGTGTACGTTCCTTGTAAAAAATTTATCGTTCCTTCGCATTAAAGGCCATTCGTGCTTGCCGGTCTTGACGGGTTTCTTAGCAACTTGTGCCAGCGGCGGTGCGTTCGTGACGATTTTAAAATTCGTCATGGGTCTGCCGAACGTCGTCTATTTTACAGCTATGCTGCCCCTTGTCGCTGTCGTTGGTTTACTCAATGGCATCGTTACGCCTATTCTTTATTTCCCGGCTCTGCGTCTCTTCGTATCGCGCGGTATTATTGATTCCTTAGAAGAACAAGAAGTGGCTTCGGACCACAACATGTACGACCTCAAACCGTCCCAAGATGGACTCGTTTCCATGGAACACTTGACGTACATTTACAATAAGCAAAAGAAACCGGTCTTAGACGATGTGAATCTCGTCATCCATAAAGGCGATTTCCTCGTCGTTACAGGCGAAAGCGGCAGTGGTAAAAGTTCCCTTTGCATGGCTTTGACCGGTGCTATTCCCCATTACTTTGGAGGTGTCATGAAAGGCATGGTCTTCGTCGATGGTCAGGCGACGACGCAGACTACTATTTCTCAGCTGGCTGGCAACGTTGGGGTCATGCTCGACGATTACGACAGCCAGCTCGTTGCCATGACGGTGGAAGAAGAAATTGCCTTTAGCTTGGAAAACCAAGGGGTCGCACCAGAAAAAATCGAAGCAGCTATTACGGAAGCTTTAGAAAAAGTCAATATGACGCCGTACCGCAACCGCCAGCTCAGCAAGTTATCTGGTGGCCAGCGGCAACGTCTTGTCATTGCCGATGTGTTGGCGACGAATCCGGATATCCTCGTCTTTGACGAACCGACATCGGCTCTTGACCCAGAAGGGACACACGCCTTCTATACGCTCGTTCATGAATTAAATGCAAAATATGGCCATACGATTGTCGTCATTGAACATAACTTAGAAGAAGCTTTGCCTTATGCGAACCGCCTCGTCCTCCTTCATGTAGGCAAGCTCGTCAGCGATGATACAGTCGAAGGGACGCTCCGCTATATGTACGACCATGACATTTACAAATCGGCTATTCCTGCGGTCTTTGCATGCCAACTGGATTTAGAAAAAGCGGGCATGAAATTTACGGCACCATGGCTTTCCGCTGATGTTGCTGTCGCAGCGTTGCAGCACCAAGGCGCAGCACACTAGGAGGGCTTATGAAGATTCTCTGTATCGGTGACAGCTTGACCTATGGCTATGACGTGCCGTTGGCGCAGCGTTGGACGAGTATCGTCGCGAAACAGCTCGGCGTGACCATTGCCAATGAAGGTATTTGCGGCGATACGACGAGTGGCATGACCTATCGCTTAGACTTTCTACATCTCAGCCAGTACAATGCCTTTTTCCTCATGGGCGGCTCTAATGATGTCCTCACAGAAGTGCCCTTAGACGACATTACAGCGCGCTTAGGTGCCATGGTGCAGACGCTACAACAAGAAGGAATGCCTCTTTTCCTCGGTATTCCGCCATTGACGCAGCCTGAAAGTGCCTACTACGGCTGGCAAAAGAGCAGTGATGTGGCACGCCATAACGACATGCTCCGCGAAATTGGAGCCTTCGTGCGGCTTGTGTGTAAAGAAAAAGGCTGTTATCCCATCGATTGTAATGAAGCCCTGCAAGACGATAGTGACTTGTATGCTGATGGCGTCCATCCGAATGTCCAAGGCTATGCAAAACTTGCGGAACTCATTGGCACGGCCTTTCAGCAGGTCTTACAGTTGTAATATATGACAGCAAACTGTTAAAAGCTCTGACGAGAAAATCTCTCGTAACAGAGCTTTTTTCATTGTATAATAAAGCAAGTATGACAACAAAGGAGTAATGAAGATGAGTACACCCTCTATTTACGGGAATTACGAATTGACGTTGCAGCGCGTCTTAACGGACTTAGTGGAACGCATTAAATTATATAATACAGAAGAAGTAGAAACACACGGTGAAGCGGCGTATGAACACTTGATTTACCGTATCAAAGGCAATGACAGTATGCGCGAAAAATGCCGCCGTAAAGGGCTGCCTGAAGATGCCAAAGCAGCACTGGTCGATATCCACGATGCCATTGGCATTCGTATTGTCTGCCGGTTTATTGACGATATTTACATGAATATCCGCCACATCCAAGCACTGCCTGGCGTGAAGATTATGAAAGAAAAAGACTATATTAAAGATGCCAAAGAAAATGGCTACCGCAGTTACCATATGATTTTAGAATTAGAAGTGCCTTATGCCGATGTCTTAGGACGCAACCCAGGGCATTACTACGCAGAAGTGCAGATTCGCACGATTGCTATGGACACATGGGCGAGCCTGGAACATCAGCTCAAGTATAAACATGATATTCAAAACACAGCTTTAATTGTCCGCGAATTGAAACGTTGTGCTGATGAACTGGCTGCGTGTGACGTATCTATGCAGACCATTCGTAATTTGATTCATGCTGATACGATGGAAAAGGAGAGAGACTAAATGAAAATATTGCTAGCAGAAGATGAAAAGGAAATGTCCATGGCCTTACAAGCTGTGTTAGAACATTCAGGCTATGAAGTAGATGCAGTCTATGACGGTGAAGCAGCCGTCGAAAAAGGACAAGCAGAATCGTATGGCTGTATGATCCTCGATATTATGATGCCCAAACTCGACGGTATTGGTGCACTGAAAGCATTGCGCCAAAGCGGTGACGTGACACCCGTCATTATGCTTACGGCCAAAGCCGAAGTAGACGACCGTATTACAGGCCTCGATGCCGGAGCCGATGATTACTTGACGAAGCCTTTTGCGATGGGTGAACTGCTCGCCCGTATCCGCTCTATGACACGACGTTCGGAATCTTTTACACCTAAGACCTTGACCGTTGGTTCTGTGTCTCTAGACGTAGAAGAACAAGAATTAGTGGCGAAAAACTCTATTCGCTTGTCCAGTAAAGAAACGAAATTACTGAAATACTTTATGCTCAACCTAGGCAAAGCCTTGCCAACAGAAACGATTTTCTCCCACGTCTGGCATGATGAAGACGATGTCGATGCAAGCGTCGTCTGGCTCTATGTGTGTTACTTGCGGGAAAAACTCGACTCTGTCCACGGTGATGTTGTCATTTCCGGCGAAGAAGGCGGTGCCTTTACGTTAGTGGCGAAGGCCTAGTAAAGGAGCCGAGTCCATGAATATGATTAAAAAACTGCGGCGTCAGTTTATCCTTGTAGCGACAGTGGCCGTCATCATCATCGTCGTCGGTGCGTTGAGCTTGATTAATGCTATTACGTACGTGCGCATGGAAAATGAAGTCCAAACGGTGCTGGCTTATATTTCCCAAAATAACGGCGATGCACCGCACACCCCACCGAGTACGACAGGCAGTTGGCTCCTCGATTGGGATGACTCGAATTGGGCTAGTGATACGCCGGAATTTACGTATCAAACGCGGTTCTTTAGTGTCCACGTCAATGCCGACGGGTATGCGACGAACATTAATATTAAGCATATTGCTGCTTTCTCTGAAGAAGAAGCTATTCAGTATGCGCGCACGACCGTTGCCGAAGGAAAGCCCCAAGGCTTTTTCAAAAAGGAACGGGCGACGTACGCCTATTTGATTACGAAACACGATGACGGCTCGTATCTCATCGTCATCCTCGACTGTACGCGTGATGTCGGTGCTGTGCAATCGTTTATGCGCTATTCTGCGTGGTTTGGTTTTGCTTGTATTGTCTTATACGTGCTCATTCTCATTGGTTTTTGTAATCTTGCCATTAAACCTTTTGTGCGAAATATGGAAAATCAGAAACGCTTCATTACCAACGCAGGGCACGAACTGAAAACGCCTATTGCCATTATTTCAGCTAATGCCGAAGCAATGGAAATGATTAACGGCAAAAGCCAGTGGACGACGAGTATTCTCCATCAAGTAAAACGCGTGTCTAACCTCATTAATGACCTCATTATGCTCTCGAAAATGAGTGAAGGGTCCCAGTTAGAATGGCATATAGGGCAGGTCAACATGACAACGGTCGTCACGACTATTGTCGAATCGTTCCAGCCTATTGCCAAAGACCAAGAAAAGACCTTAGCCCATACGGTGGCTCCTGACGTAGTCATTAGGAGTGATGAAAAATGCGTGTATGAGCTCATTAATATTCTCGTTGATAATGCCGTTAAGTATTGTGATGATGGCGGTACGATTAAGGTTAACTTGGCGAAGGGCAAGAAGAAAGGTGCCGTCGTGACCATTGCCAATACGTATGCTGCTGGTGCCAAAATTGATTATTCGCGCTTCTTTGAGAGGTTCTATCGGGGCAATGAATCTCATGATAGTGCTAAAGCAGGCTACGGCATTGGACTTTCCATGGCTGAAGAATTGACGCAAGTCTTAAAAGGAAAAATTGCTGTATCCTATAAAGATGGAGTCATTACCTTTGCCGTCCGTTTACCATAACATTATACGAATGCCTCTTATGGTATGTCGTATCCATAAGAGGCATTCGTATATTGACAATATATTATCGTATCGTGTATATTCTTTACTAGGTGTTGCATCATACAACGGCAGGCGGTTACATTTGCCCCTATTGTTCATTTCGAATGATTGGGGGTGAGGCCCATGAACGATTTTAATATCATGCTAGTTTTATTAATCGTTTTAGTGCTTATTCTGAAAGACAAAAAGTAACCGCCACTAGTTCCCCAACTAATCGGTTACTTTCTGTGTAATTCATATGTAGGGGGCTGTAACCGTTTGCCGATGCAGCACCTTTTCTATGTTTAGAATAACAAAGGTATGTCGTAAAGTCAAGACGTTTTATATTTGCGTAAGCGCACAGAAATACTAATGCCAAGCAAAATAATCCCAGCTGCAAGGAAAACATAACGCATGCCAAAGGCCATGGCAATAACACTGCCTAGGAGCGGCCCAATCATGGAGCCAATTTGCTGGGCTGAAAAGAGGAGACCATAGACGTGGCCTTTCGTATGAGAATCTGTATTTTCTGCAAGAATGGCATTGAGAGACGGATAAATGCCGGAGAAGAAGAGGCCAATGGCAAACTGCGACGCTGCAAAGAGATAGAGCGAATCGGGTACGGCCTGCAAGACCCCGACAATACCGGCAGCGGTCAAAGCCCAGGTCAAGGCCTTATGAAAGCCTGCGCACTGGCCGATTTTACCCCAAACCGGAGCAGACAAGGCACTGGAAAAGCCAGCAAGGGAGAAGACAAAGCCCGAAATAAAGATTAGATTGTCTAAATGTCCGGCGAGCTGTGTAATGTACGTCGTAATAATGGACTGAAAAATGAGGATGACCATTTGCACGAAGACACCGTAAATGAGCATGTCCCGAATGATGGGAATATGCCATAAGTTGACTTTCGTCGTAGGCATGGGCGTTTCCGGTGCAGCTTCATCTGTTGCTTCAGCCGGTTCCTTAATGAAGAAGACGAGGAAAAGAAAGTTAATAAAGAGGGCTACTGCAGCGACGAAGAAGGATGGCCGCATGCCAAAGAGTTCCGCTAAAATACCGCCAAAGAGGGGGCCAATGACACCGCCTGCAGTGAGAGCTCCTTGCATAACTCCTAAAGAGAGGCCTAGTTTTTCTTTTGGTGCAAGGGTCGTCATAATGGCTAATTCCATCGGCCAAAGACCGGCTGCAAAGCCTTGGAACATGCGCATGAGGACAAGCTGCAGCGGCGTCTGGACGATACCGCCAAGAAAGTAGCTAATGGCTAAGAGAAAACTGGCCCGCATAGCCATGAGGCGTTTCCCTTTTTTATCGGCCAGTTTGCCCCAAAGAGGAGCCATGATGGCACTGACTGCAAAGGAAGATGAAAAGACCACGCCGGACCAAAGATTGACCGAAACCGCATCGACACCGAGTTCACGGGTCAAGTACATGGGCAAAAACGGGACGAGCATGGTATAGCTGGCAGACATGAAGACGACGTTGCACGTCAAGATGGCTAAACAGAATTTCCAGTTCACATAATCACCTGCTTTAAAAATATGTTGTACTAGTTACATTCTCTACAGAATACGTTCCTATTATACTCCTATTTTGAGTCTTTTCAACGGCTACAAAGACGTATATAATAAATACAATATGTATTGTCTCTTAGGCATATGAATTTCAGAGTAAAGAAGGAATCAATGTGTTTGTTTATCTTTTAAAGCGTCTCGGCGGCACTATCGTTGTCTTGTGGGCTGTCGTGACGATTACGTTCGGACTCATGCACGCCATTCCGGGCGGTCCCTTTACGCAGGAAAAGAAATTACCTCCTGCCGTCCTCGCTACGGTGGAAGCGCGGTATCATTTAAACGACCCTTTGTGGAAACAGTACGCCGATTACGTGAAGAACGCAGCGGCCTTTGATTTTGGCCCGTCTTATAAATACCCTGGCAAGACAGTCAACGATATTATCCGCGAATCTTTCCCAGTGTCGGCGCAGTTAGGTCTCATTAGTTTAGTCTTAGCTATTGGGGTAGGTATTGGTGCCGGCATCTTAGCGGCGTGGTATAAAAATCGCTTTGTCGATTATGTACTCATGGTCGGCGCGACTTTAGGCGTGTCTGTGCCGAGTTTTATTTTTGCAGCTATTTTGATTCAGCTCTTTGCCTTTACGTGGCCTGTGCTCCCTGCAGCGATGTGGAAAGGGCCGACCTATGTTATCTTACCGGCTATTGCCTTAGCAGCCCAGCCGACGGCCTTTATTATGCGCCTTACGCGCTCGAGCATTCTCGATGCACTCGGACAAGACTATATTCGTACGGCGCGCTCCCGTGGTGTTGGGACAGTTTCGCTCTTGTGTCATCACGCTTTGCGCAATGCTTTACTGCCTGTGGTCAGCTACATTGGCCCTTTGGCTGCAGCACTATTGACAGGGAGCTTTATTGTTGAATCCATTTTTGCCATTCCCGGCTTAGGGCGGCATTTCGTGACGAGTATTTATAACCGCGATTACACAGTTATTTTAGGAATTACTATTTTTTATAGTTTCCTCATTATGATGATGAATTTACTCGTCGACCTCATCTATCCTCTCTTAGATCCACGGATTACGATGAAGAATGGAAAGGGGGATGCCTAATGGATGCTCGTGAGTTTGAATTGATTACGGAGGCCCAGCGTCAAGAGCCCATCGTCGCAGCCGAAACATTGCGCGAACGGGGGTGGCAGCAAATGAAGAAAAATAAGCTTGCCTTGTGGGGAATGGCCATTGTTATCGTCATGACTGTCTTGGCTATCGTCGGCCCATGGCTTTCGCCCTATACCTATGCGGACCAAGACTTGACGACGGCAAATTCCTGGCCATCTGCAGCTCATTGGTTTGGCACGGATACACTTGGGCGAGACCTTTTCGTCCGCGTCCTCTATGGGGCGCGCATTTCCCTTTCTATTGGCCTTGTGGCGAGCCTCATCAACGTCTTCATTGGCGTTTTGTACGGCGGTATTGCCGGTCTCGTCGGCGGCCGCGTGGACCGGCTGATGATGCACGTCGTCGATGTACTTTACTCGATTCCTATGCTCTTATACGTTATTTTGCTCATGGTCGTTTTTAAGCCAGGGCTGCTCAATATTTATTTGGCCCTAGGTATTGCGTACTGGCTGAATATGGCCCGTATTGTGCGCGGCCAAATCCTGAGCCTTAAAGAACAAGACTATGTCTTAGCTGCGCGCTCATGCGGCACGTCGACGTGGCATATCTTGCGTTATCATATGATTCCCAACTGCGTCGGCCCTATTATCGTGACCTTGACCTTATCTATTCCGGACGCTATTTTTACAGAAGCCTTTTTGAGTTTTATCGGCCTTGGTGTATCGGCACCGATGGCGAGCTGGGGTGTCCTTGCTTCTGAAGGGATTAACAGTATGCGATCCTTTCCGTTTCAGCTTATTTTCCCGGCTGCTGCCTTATGTTTGACTATGCTAGGCTTTATGTTCCTGGGTGATGGCTTGCGCGATGCCTTAGACCCACAGAATCAAAAGGAGGGAACACGATGAAACCCTTATTAGATATTTCTCACGTATCCCTCTCGTTCGATACGTATCGCGGCACCCTCGAAGCAGTCCACGATATTACGCTCCATGTCAATTCTGGTGAGACTGTGGGCATCGTCGGCGAATCGGGTTGTGGCAAATCCGTTACGTCCCAAGCGGTCATGAAATTATTGCCCAGCACGGTCACCCATTACACGAGTGGCCATATTTACTGGGACGGAGAAGATATTATTCCCTATACAGAAAAGCAAATGAATCGTCTCCGCGGAAAAGACATGGCTATGGTTTTCCAAGACCCGATGACGTCGCTCAATCCAGTCTTTACGATTGGCGAACAAATAGAAGAAGGCTTGCGCCTGCACAGTGACCTCACGAAAACAGAGCGTCACGCCAAAGCCCTAGAATTATTACAGCAAGTAGGTATTACGTCGCCAGAAGAACGGCTCCATCAGTATCCGCACGAGCTCTCTGGAGGCATGCGCCAACGTTGCCTCATTGCCATGGCCTTATCCTGTCGGCCGCGCCTCCTCTTTGCAGACGAACCGACGACGGCTCTCGATGTGACGACAGAAGCACAGGTCTTAGCATTACTATGCAAGTTACAGCACGAAACGGGCATGGCTATGGTGCTCATTTCCCATAACCTCGGTGTCATTGCTCAAATGTGCCAGCGCGTGTACGTCATGTATGCTGGCTGCATCGTCGAAACAGGCTCGGTTGAAGATATCTTTTATCGACCGGCCCATCCCTATACGAAAGGCCTCTTAGAATCACTGCCGGACCTGGCGCAAAAAGATAAAGTCATCGTCGGCATTGACGGGCAAGCTCCCGATTTATTCCGCATGCCTAAAGGGTGCCGCTTCTTCCGCCGCTGTCCGCAGGCCATGCAAATTTGCACGCATGCTTTGCCGAAGTTAGGGGCTGTCGGCAAAGGCCATTACAGTGCGTGCTGGCTCATGGAAAGGGGGCATTGCCATGGCACTCATTGAGATTTCCCATTTGACGAAAGACTTCGTAGTTCAGCGGAATTGGCTCGGTAAAGCGACGCAAATCCTGACGGCTGTACACGATATGTCCTTGACGGTCGCTCCCGGTGAGACTGTCGGCATTGTGGGTGAATCGGGCTGTGGTAAATCGACCTTTGCTAGAACGGCTCTAGGCCTTTATCCAAAGAGGAAAGGGACCATCCTCTATCACGGACAAGATACGGCCAAGGCTAGTGTCTATGCGGACTATCGTCGGCACGTGCAAATGATTTTCCAAGACCCGTACGCTTCGCTGGATCCGCGCATGACTGTCGAAGACATTATTAGCGAGCCCTTGCGGAATTACCATGTCTATAGCAGTGAAGGAGAACGGCGCAAAGCTGTAGCAAAACTCCTCGAAACGGTCGACCTGCGGCCTGAAGCGGCCCAGCGGTATCCTCATGAATTTAGCGGCGGCCAACGGCAACGGGTGGGTATTGCCAGAGCCTTGGCCCTCCAGCCGGAATGCATTTTCTGTGATGAACCTATTTCAGCACTCGACGTGTCTGTACAAGTTCAAATTGTCAATATGCTCCAACGATTACAAACAGAACTGGGCTTAGCGTATATCTTCATTGCTCATGATTTAGCCATGGTTCATCACTTGAGCCACCGCATTGGCGTCATGTATTTAGGCCGTCTCGTCGAGTTGGGTCCAGGGGATGCAGTTTTTCATAAGCCCCTCCATCCGTATACGCAGATTCTCATCGCGTCTGTGCCGCGGCCAGACCCACGGGCGCAACGAGTCGTCGTGGCTAAAGGGGAAGTACCAAGTCCCCTCAACGCGCCTTCGGGCTGTGTCTTTCATCCGCGCTGCCCTTATGCGGACGAAGTGTGTAAGACTATGGCTCCAGAGTTACGGGAAGTTTGCCCAGGCCGTTTCGTAGCCTGCCATCATCTGCAGAAAGGGGGCAAGGACGCATGAAAAAATTACTTGCTTTATGCTTGTTGAGTCTATGCCTCATCGTATCTGGTTGTACGACTGTGGAAAAGCCCGATACAGTCAGTTATGTCCTCGAAGCAGAACCGTCACGGCTGGATCCGGCCATGACGACAGCTCTTCCGGAAAATAATACGGAACTCCAACTCTTCGAAGGATTGACACGCCTTGATGATAATAACGTACCGCAACCGGCATTAGCTCAAAGCTGGGATATTTCGCCAGATGGCAAGACCTATACGTTCCATCTCCGCGACGGTATTCAGTGGAGTGATGGCACACCTATTACGGCGCAAGAAATCGAATATTCTTGGAAACGCGTCATGAATCCAGATGTAGCTTCTGAAAATGCGTACATGATGTTCGTCATCGACAAGGCAGAAGACTATTTCAATCAAAAAGCGACGGCTGACGAAGTGGGCGTAAAAGCAGTAGACCATAAGACTCTCGTCGTCCATCTCAAGAACCCAACGGCATACTTCCTCAATTTAACGGCCTTCCATTGCTATTATCCAGTGCCGCAAAAATTGGTCGAAGCCAAACCGGATACGTGGGCTGCTGACGCAGAAGGCATGATTACGAGCGGCCCTTACAAAATTACGAAGTGGAATCATTCGAGCGAAATCGATATGGTAAAAAATGAGAAATACTGGGATGCGGCGCATGTGAAATTAGACCATCTCGTCTTTCCTATTAGCGATTCTCAGGCGACGCGGCTGACTATGGTCGAAAGCAATCAAGCCAATATGACAGTCGAACCGCCGCCATCTGAACAAGACCGGTTGGAAAAGTTGGGGCTCTATCATATTGCGCCGTACTTGGGTGCCTATTACTATGTCTTCAACGTGACGGCACCGCCTTTTAATGACGTGCGCGTGCGTAAAGCCTTTGCCCTCGCTGTACAACGGCAAAATTTAATTCAACACATCGTGCGCGGTCAAAAAGAAGCGTCCTATGCCTGGGTACCGCCGGGTATTACAGACCGCGTTACAGGGAAAGATTTCCGTGCTGAAGGAGGCAATCTCATTGCCGAAGACCCAGCAAAAGCGCGGCAGTATTTACAAGAAGCCGGGTATGATGCCAATCATCCTATACCGGATGTAACCCTCCTGTTCAATACGAATGAAATGCATAAAGCTGTAGCCGAAGCACTGCAGGCCATGTGGCAAGAAAATCTCGGTGTCCATGTGTCGCTTATGAATCAAGAATCAAAAGTTTTTATGGCGACACGTGCTCAAGGAGATTATCAACTGGCGCGAGCATCGTGGGTAGCTGATTATATTGACCCGATGACTTTCCTCGAAGTCTTCTACGACGATACAAACGATGCGCAATACCACAACCCGGTGTACAATGCATTAATTGAAAAGGCGAAGGCCACGAATGATGAAGCCCAGCGTCAACAGTATATGCACGAAGCAGAACAGATGCTCTTTGACGATTGCGTCATCATTCCCATTTACTACACGACACAGCCCTATGTGGCCCAGCCGTACGTCAAAGGCTACCATTGGTCGCCGCTAGGCTTAGTCGATTTTAAACAGGCGTACTTAGATACAAGGGAAGAAGGAAACTCATGATACAGTATGGAAAACCGGTCCTGCCGGGACAAACTATCGGCATTGCCGCACCGTCAGCAGCGGTGGCTGATGATGCTATTGATGCAGGCCTGCAAGTACTACATGACTTAGGCTATCAAACGAAATTAGGCCCCCATTGCCACAGCCATTGGGGTTACTTTGCCGGGACCGATGCAGAACGGGCACGAGATATAGAATGGGCCTTTGCTGACGACGACGTAGACGGCATCGTCTGCCTTCGTGGCGGTTACGGTGCCACACGGCTGTTGCCGCTCTTAGATTATGACCTCATTCGCCAGCACCCTAAGCTCTTCGTCGGCTTCAGTGATATTACGGCCTTGCATGCAGCTTTTAGACAGCGCGCTAATTTGGCGACCATCCACGGCACGATGGTTATGTCCTTAGGGCGAAGACCTGTAGCGTATACGAAAGCGCAATTTGCTAAGGGCTTGCAGCAGCCTTACACAGTCGGCACCATTGCCTTGCCTGACGATTGTCACGTCGAAACAATTGTCCCCGGTGCAGTTACGGGACCCTTATACGGTGGTAATCTCATGCTCTTAGCGGCAATGACTGGTACGCCCTATGCGTTAGAAGCGACAGACGGCCTTATCCTCATCGAAGACGTCGGCGAAGAAGCTTATGCCATTGACCGTATGCTTTGCCAACTCGAACAGTCCGGCCTCGTAGACAAGGCAAAAGGATTTGTGTTCGGTGAATTTACAAATTGTGAGCCAACTGAAGCAGCACCGTATGAATTTACAGTTCGCGACGTAGTTTATCAATATGCGAAGAAATGGGGCAAACCGGCAGTCTGGGGCTTCCCGGCAGGGCACGGCGAGAATAATGCGTGGCTGCCCTTAGGCGTGCCTTTGTCCTTAGATTTGACGGACACGGCGGCAACCATTGCCTACGTAGAGGAGAAATGATATGAATAAAAAAGAAATGAAAGATATGGTCTGCCGTAAGGTCGATGCCTTGCAGCCCCTCATTTACAATATTGCTATGACCCTCCATGACCATCCGGAATTAAGCGGTGAAGAAGTGCAATCGGCTGCATTCTTGCGAAAGGTATTGCAAGACCATGGCTTTGCTGTAGAAGATATTGTACACGATGCGTTCCCAACGGCCTTTCATGCAACCTACGGTCATGGGCCATACCAAATGGCCTTTCTCGCCGAATACGATGCGTTGCCGGGCATTGGCCATGGCTGTGGTCACAATCTCATTGCCGCTATGAGCATCGGTGCCGCCCTGGCTTTTTCGGCTGTCTCTGGCAATGCTGCAACGGTCCACGTCTTTGGCTGCCCAGCAGAAGAAACAGTAGGCAGTAAAGTCTATATGACTGAACACGGTGTCTTTGACGGCCTAGATGCGGCAATCCTCATCCATCCCGGTGCCGATGACAAATCCTACATTGGCGGCACGTCTTATGCGACGCACCCTATGGAATTTATCTTCCACGGCAAGACGGCACACGTAGCCGACCCGGTCTATCATGGCGTAAATGCTCTCGATGCGCTCGTCGATTTCTACACACAACTAAAAGCACTCGAAAAGGCCTTTACAGAACGATATATCATTGGCACGATGATTACAGACGGCGGCCAAGCACCGAATATTATCCCCGATAGAGCGGCTATGAAAGCGACTATTCGCGCCTTAGATGTCAACTATTTGGAAGGCACGATGCTGCCCCAAATCCGGGCTCTGGCGCAGCGTGTCTCTGACGCACACGGCACGACTGTCGAAATGCAGCACTACGAACCGCTTTTCAAAAATATGATTAACGACCCAAAAATCGATGTCTATTTTGCCGATGCCTTTAGTGAACTGCATGAAGAATTTGGCATTAAAGACGACGACTTTGCCGAAGGCTCGACCGACGTAGGCAATGTCAGCCAAGTGACGCGGTGCAGTCAGCCTGAAATTTGTATTGGCTACGATATTGCGGCGCACACGCCAGAATTTGCTGCAGCAGCAGGCAGTGACTTAGGGAAGATGCAAGCCCTGACAGGAGCCAAAGCGATGGCTATGGTCGCTATTGATTTGATGACCGAGAAATAGAGAAAATCTAAAATTATACTCTTTTAGTAAAGATTTTATTGACAGAATGCCTACTCTTGGTGTATAGTTTCACTAACGTTAAGGCAAGGCAGTAGTCCTTGTACTTTATGTTAAATTTCATCCAGAGCAGCAGAGGGACTGGCCCAATGAAGCTGCGGCAACCTGCAAGAGCAAGGTGCCAATTCCAGCAGGAAGTATTCCTGATAGATGAGCGGACACATGAATCGCGATTGAGCTTAAGCACCGTCTATCTAGACGGTGCTTTTGGTATATGTATACTAACGTAAGAAGGGGGGAATTCATATGTTAGATATACGATTTGGCAAATAAAAAGAGAGGCTCTTCGTGTGAAGAGTCTCTCTTTTCGGTATATAAATGAATGTAAGGAGAAAACTTATTTAAGGCATGTTTCGATCGCTTTTTCTAAGATATCGAGGCCTGCTTCGAGCTGTTCGTTTGTGACGACGAGCGGGCAAAGGAAGCGGATAACGTTATTGTATACGCCGCAGTTTTCGAGAATCAAGCCGTGCTGTGCTGCTTCTTGGATGACAGCACTGACCAATTCAGGATAGGGTTTCTTGCTTTCTTTGTCGTGGACAAATTCGAGACCGAGCATTGCGCCAAGACCGCGATAATCACCGATGACAGCATATTTTTCTTTCCACTGTGCATAACGTTTCGTGACGATGTCGCCAATTTCGAGAGCTCTATCTGCGAGGTGATCTTGTTCCATGATTTCAATAACTTTCAGAGCTGATGCGCAAGCGAGGGCGTTGCCGCCGAAGGTACCGCCAATGACGCCGCCCGGAACGGACTGCATAATTTCTTCACGAGCTACGACAGCACCGAGAGGGAGACCACCGCCGATGGATTTTGCAGTTGCCATGATATCAGGCGGGCAGCCAGCTTCTTTCCAGTATTCTGTAGCAAGTATACGGCCTGTACGGCACCAACCGGTTTGTACTTCGTCGGCTACGAGTAAAATGCCGTTGTCGTCGCAGATTTTGCGGAGTGCTTTAATCCAAGGAATAGGAGCCGGAATGAAGCCGCCTTCGCCTTGGAGCGGTTCGACGACGATAGCTGCGACGTATTCAGCTGGCGAAGAGTTCATGAAGACTTCTTCTAATGTATGGAGGTAAAATTCCATAGCTTCTTCGTCTGTTTCTCCCTTTGGTTTACGATATAAATACGGGAATTCTGCACGATATACGCCATCAGGGAATGGTCCCATGCCAAGGGCGTACGATTTTTTAGCAGTCATGGCCATGGTCATGAGTGTACGGCCATGGAAGGCACCGGAGAAAACGATGATGTTTGGCCGTTTCGTATAGGCTTTTGCTACTTTGACGGCGTTTTCGTCGGCTTCTGCACCGCTGTTGATGAAGAATGTCCGTTTTTTATCGCCTTTAACAGGAGCAATGGCGTTAATTTTTTCAGCTAATTCTACATAGCCTGTATGGGTGACAATATTTGCCATAGCATGGAAATAATTGCCTGCCTGGTCTTGAACGGCTTTGACAACTTCGGGCTGAGAATAGCCAATATTCAAGACGCCTACACCGCCGACCCAATCGAGGAAGTAGTTGCCGTCTACGTCTTCGAGCATAGCTCCTTCGCCGCGTTTAATGACGATTGGATAAATCGTGCCGATTGCATCAGGAATGGCCTGACGACGGCGGGCTAACATATCTGCGGCTTTCGGGCCGGGAACGGTTTTCGTTACGATTTTTGGTAAAGCATCTTTTAACATCTAAATCCCTCCTGGAAATGAAAAACACACAAAAACGAAATACAAATACGCACGTCCTTGTGTGGGAATGTATTCTCTTGTCTTGCTAATAGTATAGGCGTTGTGAAGGGGGAAAACAACGGACTGCCTATACAATAATTTAAAAATAATTTATGCCATTAGCACAAGATAGGCGTAAATTTTTTCTATTTTACGTGGTATTTACATAAAGATGACAAGGATTTTAACGTGATTACGTATAGTAAAAATACATAAAGAAAGGGGCATGACCATGAAAAAACAACTCGCTGCAATCATTTGCGCAATCGCCTTATGTACAGCTGCACAAACGGCACCGACTTGGGCTGCTGATGTCCAAGCTGTTACGTCGGCAACGTCTGTACAGTCTAGCGTCCAAGGTGTACAACTGGAAAGTGCAAACTGGGACCCAACGGTCAAAGCGTCGATTAATCGGTTCTTACAGATCTACGGCAATCAGTCGCCTACGTATAATCCCAATGAAAAGCCTTATGCTGTCTTTGATTTTGACAATACGACGTCTATTTTAGACATGGAAGAACAGCTCATGATTTGGCAGCTCGACCACTTAGCCTTTGCCATTGCACCAGACCAAATGGAAGCGGTGTTGCTCACGGGCATTCCGCAAGATAAATTGAACTTGACCTATGGTGCGAACGATGGCGACGGCAATCCCGTACAGATTCGTGATGCCATTCACGACGCCGCAGCAACATATAAGGTATTATATAATAAACACTTAGTGACCGTACATGGTTCGGAACTGTCGGATAGTGCGAAAAATTTACCGGAATACCAAGAATTTAAAGCTAAAATGCGGTGGCTCTATGATGCCATTGGCGATACGATGGATGCGTCCGTTTCGTATCCGTGGGTTACGTATTGGTTTACTGGCATGACCTCAGATGATGTGTATAATTTAGCCTTTCAGTGCGATGCGTACTATGATAATCCGGCCCAAGGCCAGACGTGGAGCAAAGGCTTTTATGCTAGTCCTGCTGGTATGACTTCGAAAGCCGGTGCTGTCAGTGTATCCTATAAGTTAGGCGTTACGGTGACACCAGAAATCAAAGAGTTATATGGTGCCTTAGCTGCTAACGGTATTGACGTGTGGATTTGCTCGGCTTCGCCTATTGATGTTATCCGCGCTGCGAGAGATTACTTCAAACTCCCCGGTGTAACAGGCATCGTGGCTATGACCAACAAAAAAGATACGGATGGCCGCTATATCAATCAGTATGATTACGACCTCCATGCACAGACCCAAGGCGTTGGCAAAGCTTTGACCATTAGTAAAGTGATTGCCCCAAAATATAATAGCCGCGGCCCGGCTTTTGCGGCAATGGATTCCCAAGGGGACTTCAATTTCTGCACAGAATATAAAGATACAAAAGAAGTGCTCGTCGTCAATCGCCAGCGCAGTGATGATGCGGCTCTCACAGCAGGCATTGCTATCTGGCAGAAGCGTCACGGCGTGACCTTGGATATTGCTAACACAGCAGGCGATACGCTCTATGTACTCCAAGGGCGCGACGAAAATAATGGCACTTTCTGGCCGGAAGATAATACGCTCCTCTTAGGCAAGAAGAATAAATCTTTCTTATCCGAAAAAGGGTTGAAAGCTATTGATGACCTGGATAAAGGAAAAACGATTGCCCAAGTCTTACAAGATAATACTAAATTAAAGGACTACCAAGGGTATAAAACGAGGTAATCGGCCGGTTACTTCTGTTTTATAACTATAGATAAGGTGGAATCCTGCACTTGTAGAACCAAGAAAAATACGTCAGTGCTTATGCGCCTGACGTATTTTTTTGTCTTTTATGCCTTGACGAAAGAATACCTTCATGGTATTATATAGAAACCAACTGTGAAACGTGTGAATGAAGCAATGTAAGTATGTGGAAACGTAATGCATAGCAAGACTTCGGACGAAATACTGAAAAGAATTGATTAAAAATTAAGGCTTGACAGAATGAGTAACAGATGGTATCATGATTAAGCTGTTGAACGGCAAGAGACAACATTGAGAAATGCACTCTACCAAGAGACAGTGTGAAGAAATTGCTTCTAAAATTTCTTCGAAAAAGTTGTTGACAAGCTCACAAAGCTTTGATACAATAAACGAGCTGTTGCGAA
>OIXX01000042.1_pt1 | contig 97094 bp, 72 predicted proteins | sample 1588161 | NCBI WGS metagenome assembly OIXX01 (sample SAMN03283274) | human gut metagenome | biome: human-associated habitat; material: feces | host: Homo sapiens | place: Peru | collected 2012 | reverse complement strand
TAAGGGACTATTTGATTAATTAATTAACGTGTCCAATTTTTATTGGACACTAATGACTGTGTATTTAAAAGTAAAATGAAGGGGCGTATCATCGGTGATACCAAAGATACACCCCTAAAAATCAAAAATTATGAATCAACTACTCTTCCTGCGCAAACAGATCACCGTTGAACTCATCCCAAGATGTTGTAGCCTTGGTGTACTTCCACATTTGGCCACTCATAGCATTCTTTGAAATGCCTGGGCAGTCGCAAAGCAGGTAATATACCTGGCCGTCGATAAGGTCGTCACCAGTTGGAGCAGCCTCGCTGTCCCACATAGTGAAGCCGGTAGCACCAAGTGTGGCAGGTGTACCCTCACCGTCAATCCAGATATGGCAGGTTCCCTTCAAGCCGAGGCCGTCCCATACGAGAACACCGCTGCGCTTTGCCTCCTCACCCTCAACATCATCGTCAAAGCTGTGTTCGTTGCGGTAAACATAGTGAACAAGGCGGTCTTCACCAATCAGAGCACCACTGTTGCTCCACTTCAAGTAGTCAAGTGTAGGCTCACGCTTGATGTCAATATCACCAAATACAGTGTGAATGCGTGTTACCTCCCATCCAAGAGAATTGGTTGTTACGGTGATGGTCACCTCCGGATGCTTGGAGAAGTCAATACACTGAATGTTCTCAAGCAGATTCTTACCTGCAAGAAGCAAGGCTGTCTTAGGAACATCCTCACCAGTATAGAACATCTTGGCAAGTGCAATGAACTGCTCGTAAGTCCACTTGCCGGTCTTCTGCAGCAGACGCTTGAACTGCCAGCGGACACCCTCTGTATAATAGATGGTCTGAGGACCAATCTTTGTCTTTGTCGTTACCTTACCTTTTCGACCTGACCACAAGGTACGGTTACCCTTCACCTTGAAGTTGGTGATAGCCTGCTCAGCAATGAGCGCCTTTGAGAATGGAATCTGCTTCTTCTGTGCATCGAAGTAGTCAGATACAATCTGGTTCATGCCACGCTTCTGCAAATACAAGAGGATAGGCTTTGGCACGATGGTATCAGGATCAACCTCCTTCTGCGTCTCATAGAGAGCATTCGAGAGGATAATGCAGGTTGTACCAGCAGGAATCTCCGGCACGGTACAGTACTCATCCGTTCTGTTGGTCTTCGGACCATTAACGGCAATAATCACAGGATTATTGGTAACCGGATCTGTACCTGTGACAGCAATCATCAAGTCCTTGCCTGGAGTCCTGGTCTGGCCGTCCTCTGTATATCCATCTACGCCCTTCACAAGCAGGGTTCCATACTCAGCAGGGATACTCTGATCCTCAACTTCAAGCGGAAGAACTGCGGAACGGGCTGTTGTTGCTTCCAGCTTGGCCGATGTCACCACCTCACTTCGCGGCTCATCAATCATGTAATGTTGCACCTCAGGAGAATCTACGTTCACCGTCTTGGCTCTCAGCATCAGCTGCATCAACGGGGTATCATCCTTATGGAACTCGAAGAGATCCTTGTCCACAGCAGTGGCAATGAAATTGCCTGCGTCAATACCACCGGTAGCTCTTGCGCTCTCGCTCACGGTAGTACTTCTGCCAGGCATCTGCGTCTGGGCACCAGCAGTACCAGTGGTAGGTGTCTGAGTGCCAGATACTGTTTGAACATTTTCACCTGCAATAGGTGTGTTTACTGTTTCTGCCATTTTCTTGAATATTAAAATGTGAATATTAAAATGTGAATATTAAATTACTTACTTTTTCGCTTGTCAATGTCAGCCACGGCAAAGCCTTCCATTGCCATCCGGCTAACGGTGGTCGGGGAACCATGTATCCAGCACCCCCTGCGTGGCTTCACGCAATCTTTTCTTTCAACCAGTTCCATAGGCTAGGTAGCTTCCTTGGCAATGTCAAAGATACTCTCAGGCTTCTTCTTGGCAGGCTTGCTGTTCTTGCCACCGAGCTGAGGAAGCCCGTCACCACGTCTGCCCTGGCGGAGCTGCTCCTGGATCTTGGCGTTTCTGCCACGAACTTCACCTTCACGTGAGGCATCGTCCACATCATCGTCGTGATTGATGGCTTTCAGTGCCATCATGATACTCTCTGCGCTGAACTTGCCGAGGATGCCATCCTTCATGATGTTAATCAGAAACTCCATGGCTGCATCAATCTCATCATCGGTCAAGCCTTCCTCCTGCTGCAATTTCTCAACAGTCGAGCGGGTCTCCTCGATGTTTTTGTCATACTGCTCCTGGTATTTCTTTTCCTTGGCAACACGCTCGGCATAAGCCTTGCTTGCAGCCGCTACCTCCTCACGCTTGGCAGGGTCTTTCATGTCCTCCACGAAGTCCTCGCCATACATATCAACCAAAGCAATCGCAGGGTCCTTGCCGTTACGCCAGTCTGTAAGGAATTTCGCAGAGCGAGGGTCACTCGTAAAGAGGTTGCTCATGGCTTCCTCTCGCCCCTGGTATTCGCCCAGACGCTTGTCGTAATCGTCGTAATCATCATTAATCTGACCGAAAAGAGCCTCGTCATCGTCGAACTGCTTGTCAGGGTATTTCCCCTTCATGCGGTCCGAGAACAAATCACGCTTGCTTTTAACTTCTTTATTATCAGCCATAAATTTAATTATTATTTATAAGTGAAAAAACTTTGCGCAAATATAGGCACATTCTCGCACAAAGCAAGTTTATCTTTTTACACACATTATTGTTAACTTTGAAGTGCCTTTAATAAGGTGTGTCAATGCAATTTTAACCCCTTCAAACTACGAGCAGATGAAACATATTGGTGCAAACATGGAGTTCTCTGAGGAAAGACTGGAGAACCTGATGAGAGTGTATGACGACTATATCACGAGTTGCGAATACATAAAGATGCCTGAGGTGTACAAGCATATAGCCAACGCACCGGCAGACAGGTTCTATGTATCCGATGTTCGTGCATCCGTTGTCGTATCCGATATGTTGCAGGGAAAACCGCTGCCAAGCATGCGTCCACTGAAACGTGAGATGTTCGAGGAAATAAGCAGGCGTGTCGTACAGCTCAGAGAGCAGCATCCCACGTGGACGCTGCGGAAGCTATGCACCGTCGTGGTAGAACAGCCTGCACCCAAGTTCTACATCACGCCAGGTAGCGCAAAGATTATGGTATGCAAGGCTCGGAGACAATGGATAAGAAAGAAAATGCAGAGACTGGCACACTTCCCCATGCTACAACTACGATGAACTGCGAATTTAATACAAGGAAGCAAGTATGGACACAATTAAGGCAGAAGAAATAGTAAAGGGACTGCTCAAGGAAAACGACCGGAGAAATGCCATCATCTATGCCAAGTTCGACCCGGTCACCGGAGAAGGTTCTATCGGAAGACGTGTCAAGGTACACATCTCCGACCATCCCCAGCCCGACCAATGGTTGCCTGTAAGGATGATGCGAATACCGCTGGTCAAGCAGATAGTAGAAGCAGGGTCTATAGAAAGGTTCCTCCTCGACTATATGGAGGTGGAGGAAGTCACGGAGGAGGATTTTCAGAAAGTGTTGGAGCAATTTACCAGGATGCGAATGCGGTACGACTTCGCCTTCTGGGCAGCCTGCTTTGTGTATATCAAGCGAAAAGGTGGAGGAACGGACTGCCTTTTCAGACTCACAAGACCGCAGCGAAGGTTCGTCAAGAAACTCGAAAAATACAGAAGCCGTAGAAAACCTATCCGTATCATCCTGCTGAAGGCACGCCAGTGGGGAGGCTCAACCACATCGCAGCTGTACATGGCATGGTTGCAGCTCGTACACCGTGTCGGTCTCAACTCGCTCATCATCGCACACCAGGGTACAGGTTCCGACGAGATCAAGGATATGTTCGACCGCATGATAGCCGAATATCCTATTGAGTTCCTATACAAGCTGGGTGAGGAATACAACGAGAACGAGCCTAAGCTTGTAGGTGTCGGAAAGTCCGGTGCCATCCACCGTGTACCTCAGCGCAACTGCAAGATAAAGATAGGTACTGCAGAACGTCCGGATTCATGCCGTGGTGGTGACTACAACCTCGTCCACCTGTCCGAGGTGGGTATATGGAAGGCTACAGACGGAAAGAAGCCGGAAGACATCGTGCGCTCTGCAACGTCAGGTATCCTGCTGAAGCCATACACAATGATTGTGTATGAGTCAACGGCAAACGGAACCGGAAACTTCTTCCATCGCGAGTACGAGGCTGCGAAGAAGAAGCAGTCGCAGTTTGAAAACATGTTCGTGTCATGGTTCGACATCGAGCAATACACACTTGCCTTCGATAGCGAGAAGAAGAAAAAGAAGTTTGCTGAATGGCTTTGGAAGAACCGCAACAACGACAATATCCCATCCGATCGTGAGGAGCCGGGCAAATATCTGTGGTGGCTCTGGAACAAGGGTGCAACGCTCGAAGCAATCCACTGGTATGTGGAGGAGCGAAAGAAATACAACGACCATGGACAGATGGCAGCCGAGTTCCCGTCAGACGATGTGGAGGCGTTTGTCCACTCCGGACAGCGTGTCTTCGACAAATACAAGGTCGAGGTTCTCGAGAAGTCAGTCCGCCCACCTCGCTATGTGGGTGATGTGTATGGCAAGGGGTATAAGGGCAAGGAATCCCTGATGGATTTGAAGTTCACCCAGGATGCGCAAGGCCAGCTGTGGGTTTGGAGTCTCCCCGAGATATGGGAAGACGAAAAGGTCACGAACAGGTATCTTACGGTTGTTGATGTAGGCGGACGTTCCAACAAGGCAGACTGGTCCGTCATTGTCGTGTTCGATAGATACTGGATGATGGAAGGCGATAAACCTTGCGTCGTTGCCCAGTGGTACGGCCATATAGACATTGACCTCCTGGCATGGAAAGCTGCACAGATAGCCAAGTTCTACGACAACTCCCTACTCGTCATTGAGTCAAACACGCTCGAGACACACGACAAGGAGCGAGACACCGAGGGAGACCAGTCCGGATTTATCCTCAACCAGATAAGGGGTGTGTACAAGCACCTGTACGCACGCAAGCAGAGTGCTGAGGATATAAAGAAGAAGGCTCCTAAGAAATACGGATTCCATACAAACGTATCTACAAAGCCGATGATCATAACAACCCTAATAGAGGTTATCCGTGAGAACATGTACATCGAGAGAGACCAGCGTTGCCTTGACGAGTACATCAACTACGAGAAGAAGCCTAATGGTGCGTATGGTGCCATCGTAGGTGCGCACGACGACTTGCTCATGACAAGAGCCATCGGCCTTCACATCTGCTTCTTCGAGATGCCGGTACCGAAAATAGTGATGAGGGTAAATGAGTTTGCCCCAGCAAAGAAGAAAGTGGTATCAGCTGCCACCATATAAATAAAAGGCCGGGTAGAAACAACTACCCGGCCTTTTCCGTTCAAGCCACATTCCGGCCACCGTTCCAGGCGATTCCATCGCCTGTCCCCATTACGCTGCCTGCTGCTGAGGCTGCATATATCTCTGCAACAACTGTGCTGCACGTGGGTCTGCATGTACCTGCTGCTGCACCTTCTGTATAAGCTCTGGTGAAACACCCTGCATCTGCTCGCCCCTTTCCATGGCTTCCTTGTTGCTTCTGATGCTCTGCAAGAGATCGTCCGCAAATGGGAAGTCGCCATTTTCCAAAAGCTGCTCCACGTTGATAGCCTGAGCCTGCCAAAGCTGCATGAGAATATCGTTGCTCAGCTGGCGATATACAGGCGTTGCCGTGCTCTCGGTAACGTTAAGGTCAAACTCAACGTCTCTAATCTTCTGAGGGTCACGCTTGATTTCAGCTGCGTTCTTACCGGCAATGTTGGCCATGGTCTTATCATCATAGAACTGCTGTATGTTCTTAACGTCCTTGATGGCTCCGTTACGGATGAACTCGCTGAACACTTCGAGAATATCAAGAAGTGAAGTCGTGGCGTTCTGCGTCTGCTGGCTGTAGAGTGCGGCACTCGTTCCGCTATAGCCAGGCTTACCCTGCAAGGCTCCATTCACGCCCGAAATGTCCTCGAAGAACTTCAGCTGCATACTGAGCAAATCTCCGATTCCAATGTTTACCGAGCTTGCTGCAACCTGCTGCGGAATCTGCCCGCTCTCGCTAGGCTCATACACAATCACTCCGTTAACCTCTGTCCAGCGTTCAGCAATATCCTCAATGGATACGCCTTCCGGCAAGCAGTCCTTCGGAACGAGAAGCACACCCTTGGCGGTTGCTCTGATTACCCAGTCGTAAAGGGTGATGAGGCGGTTCACATAGCGCTGCTGGTCTATCACGTCAGCTACGAAACTGTGTATCTCTCCGTCAATGAAAGGATATGCCATGAACACATAAGGATGACTCTTGTGCTCGTATGGAGTCTCGCCCTCCTCCAGGATGTCACCAAACGGACTGATATAATAGTAATACCAGTAGTTGTCGGTGAACCACTCTTTCTGAATCAAAGGAATCTCCTCTTCAGGAATACCATCCTCCAAACCCTGCTGCAAGCGCCTTTCGTTCTCGTCAAAAACAAGTTCCTTGTAATCCTCCAGGTCTATCTTGAACCGGCTTCCGTTCTGCGGATCATAACATCTGTAACGGTCTCTCTGCTCCTTCTTCCATACCTCTATCACACGGCATCGGCTAGGGTCAGTCGTTACGAAGAAGTTCCAGTTCTTCTGTGCTGGATAGCCGAACTGGTCTGCATACATTGAAACGCATGCCTTATCTGCGGCATGACGGTAAATCTCCTTCAATCGCTTGTAATCATCTGGCGACTTGGCAAACTGGCCGCAAAGGTCACCAAACGAAATGTCATGTATCTCTCCAAGCATCGTGCAGTCCCATCCTCGTGGATCTCTCATGTTGGAGTCTATGAAGAAGTTGTTCGGCTGAACGTAGTCTGTCCAGCAGTCAAAGCGGTCATTCTTCCAGCATGCGTACTTGCGGTGAACGCAAAAGCCGGAGATAAGGAACTCCTCCATCGTGCGTGCCAGCAATCCATTCATGCGGTTAAGCTGCATATTGTACTGCAGAATGGTGCTCATGGTCTCGCCAAGCTTCTGCTCGTCTCGATCTCTTGCCATACATGTCGGCTCCTTCGACTGGGAACGGTACACACCTATCACGTTGCGCACCAATCTTCTGATAAGATTGTTCTTCAGCGGAATATTTCCCTGGCTCTTGATATACTCCTCCTCCGTCATGCGTTTATTGTCAACCTCGATGATGTCGTCCCACTGCTTTCCATAGCAATATCTCTTGTTTCGCTGGCGGTCCCTGCGGTAATCATCCATATTGCTGTAGTACAGGCTGGCTTCCATGAGAATGTCAAAACCTCGTCTGCGGTCGTCGGAATTCTTTGCTCTTCTCACACTATCTATAACGCTTTCGTCCGGTGCCGGAGTCTTCGGCATGATGTTACTCAAACGGTATAGCTTAGCTCTTTTCTTTGTTGCTACTGCCATAATAATAATGTATTAATGTGTATGGCGGCAAATATATGAATAAATGCCGCCATACTAAGTTTAACTATTTACGGCCGTTCGCCTTTAGCTCTGTCTGAATGAGCATGAGCAAGTAACCGATGTCACTCTTCACCTGCAAGTCCGTAGCCTTTGAAAGCTTCTCCTGCAACTTTGAGCGTTCCTTCATAAGGTCGTCAACGTCCATTCTCGTAAAGCTGTCCGCATAGACGAGCTGCTTCTTCAGGGCGTTCAGTCCGTCTGTAACCTCCTTGCGCTCCTTGTCACTCAAAGGCTCCTTCAGCTCATTATTGTATGCGTCGATGTCTGCCGAATAGTCCTCGTAAATTTCCATGCGTCGATACTCCGGTGAGTTGTAGAGCCAGTTGATTTTGTCTGCATAGTCCATGACTCCATTGTCGGTATCATCTTCATAATGCTTCAGTCGTGACTTGATCTTGTCATGCTCTTCCTTCATGCGGAAGTATTCGTTGTTGATGGCACGGTACTCTGTACGCTCGTCACCATTCTTCAACACACGGTTGAGGACAAGCCAGTTTCTAGGGTCATACTCGCGGTCTCCGAACATGGTATCAAACATCTTGGATGTCTTGTCGATGGTGTTGCTGACACCACCAAAGTAACCATTAAGCAGATATTCAACCTTTGCCGGGTTGATGTCGATGGAACCCTTTGTGTACTGGTCGCCTCCGCTCACATCGTTCATGACGGCAGCCAGGTTTATAAGATACTTGTTGCCGCTCTTGTAAGACTTTGTCCACTCTGGCATGTCCTTATTCCAAGGAGTATCCTTGTAGAGAGGCATACCCGTCCACGACTTGTTTGCTATCACCTCTGCGAAAGGCTTGACAGAAGAAGGAACAAAGGCGTTCCAGCCTCCGCCACCTTCAAGGAAGTCTATTGGCATAAGCTGACTGAACTGGCCTGCAATCTGGTTTGCCAGCTCCTCGCCTGTGTAATGTTCCTTTCCGCTTACAGCACTCATGGCAAGCTCGCCCATTCCGTACATGGCTCTGTACTCAACAGGGAGAGGGATACTTATCCACTGCTCATCCATGCCAGGAAGACGGAACACGATGTTTGAACGTCTCACGTACTCAGGAAGGTTGTAATATGCGTTCTTGTCGCCATCATCCCCATCGTCACCGCTACCGATCGCAGCCATCAGCAAGCCGAGCATGAACATGGTACCTACACCTGTAAGTGCCTTTCCCGGATGCCGTCCTAGCTGTCTTCCGAAGTTTGTTGTTCCTTGCACTGCTGCATTCCAGAAGACGTAGAAGCTTCTTCCGAGTCCTGACACGAAGGCAGCCGTGTTGCCCCCGAAGGTCTGGCCGTTTGCACCCATGAACTTTGCACCGCTACCCTTCTTGTTGAAGTTAACGCTAATCTCCTTGGCATCATAGATGCTTCGGTCGATAGAGCGCTTCATCTGGCGTGAAGTCATGAAGGCAGCAAATCGGGCACAGTTCTCAACCGCACGGTTGTACTCATCAAGGCGTTCACCAAGCAGGCTCCATGCCTTACCGATGGAAATTCTTCCGGCACGTCTTAACTCTCGCTTGATGTCGTTCTTGTGCTTCTCGATGTCCCTTACGGTAGAGTAGCCGGTCTCGCCTCCGTTATCCATGAACAGCTTGAACATCTTTTCCGTTTCGTTGTTCATGTCAAGCGTACCATTGCGGAGCTTGGAGAAAAGCACCTTCATGATGGCTGGATTCACCTTCATGAAGTTCTTGTTGTATCTCACCGCATAGTTAGGACCCTCCTTTACCCACACCATGGTATTACCATACAGGGCATCACGGATGAAGTTTGACACAACGAAATCAGGGTTTCGTGTCGTGTAGAATGCGCTGAGCTGGCGATTGAGGGCTTCACCTGCACGGAGGATGGCGCCAATAGCACCGGCATTGTCATTGTCCGGGTTGGTCTGTCCGTTCAACGCCTGTGCCGCACGTGGGTTGCCATTGATGGTTACCACGTAGTCAACTCCGTTTCTCTTCACAAGAACCTGGTGCTGCTTCAAGTCGCGACTCTCAACGACGCGATAAGGAATGTCCGGATGTTCCTTCTGGCTTCTGTACTTGTCTGGCTCATTCTTGCACAACTCCTGCATGCGGTCGTTGAAGTCCTTGACCTTTTGCTCGATTTCGGCAGGGCTGTCATTCTCGCTGAGGGTATCCACAAACACAGGTTTCCACTCATCTGTCACATCATCATGCTCCAGCCATACGTTGCTCACGCTCACAAGGTCGCTAGGATGATTAAGGGCGAAGTTCAGGAACTTCTGCTTGACAAGAGTATTGCGGTTGCCCTGCATGATAGCACTCTCGGCCATGCTCTCCATGTTGGCAAACGGATCATCAGCCTTGCTCTTACGTCCCTTGGCAGTCTTCAAAGGTGCATTGAATGCACTGTTCTTGTCTGACAAGTAAGCGTAAGTATCCTCTCCTGTCTTCTCATCAAAGCCACGAAGAGGTATGTAGTACTCATACATGGAGTTGATGTCGTCAAAGGTTTCCTTGCTCATCAAGCCGCTTTCGTAAGCCTTCTGCAAGGTGGCACCGGTCACGGCATTAACTTGTTTCCAAAGCTTATCCGTAGCATTCAACGTCTCATACGTGCTAACCATGAATGATGCTTTCAGCTCGGCCTCAGCAATATCTTCCTTTCCAGTCAAGGCAGTGAGACCTGCATAGTCTCTGCCCCTGTTTTCAAAGTACAATTCCTCTTCACGGTCATGCTTCTTCTGCTTCACGTCTTCAAGGCGGTCTATGGCATCCTGGTCGAGTGGGTCTTTTGCTACAGCTCGCTGGGCTTTGGCCAACTCCTTGCCGAACTCCTCGTTTGCCTTTTTCTCTGCATCTCTGCGAGCCATGACTGTATTACGCTCCAGTCCATGTTTGGCCATCATGTAATCAGTAAGCATCGCACGCTCCTCTGCATCCTCTGCCAGACGGCTCACCTCATTCAACAAAGGCTTGAACAAAGTTTGCGCAAATGCCTTGCACTCTGCCTGGTTCACGGATGAAAGACGGTTCTCACCCAGGTATGGATTCTCGAATCCTGCCACATCCTCGATGTGTACCTTGCTCTTCCCCTCTGCCTTCAATACGGCATTCATGGCTTCCTTCAAGCTGAGCATTGAGTCCTGCATCGCCTCTTGCATCTGGAACATTCCACGCTTAACACGCTGGTCGTAGATGTTTCTAGCATGTGCCTTCTCATACTCAGCAGCATCGCCATCACGGAAAAGTTCATCACCTTCTGAAAGATTTTCGTTATTCTTTACAGGATTATCGAAATTTTCCACTATCTTTGCAACAGAATCCAAATCCAAGTAGTCCACGTCAGCGAGAATCGTTCGCTGTTGGTCTATGAGGGCTTGGATTTTTTCTTTATCCAAGTACAAGGCTTTTCCTTGGCTTATCCAGTTTAGCCATTCTGAATTATTCTTCGGAAACACATTTCTAATACTGTTAATCTCCAAGGTCTTTCCATTTACTGTTGGCTTCAGCGAGAGTCCTACAATAAAGTTCTTGCCATCCTTCTGTAACGGAATAATTATATTCTGTGCCTTAGTTTTGTCACCATAAGCAAATACAGCGATTGGATTCTGTAAAGCCTTAACCAAATCTTTCACTTCCGACAAATCGAAATCATGACCATAAGACGTAGCTTTTTGCATGAGCCTTGAAGCAGACATCTGTACAGGAAGGTCAGGAACACCAGTAGAGAGTAGTATCTTACCAGGCTTGCCCATTTTGTAAATATGCCCTTTTGGTAAAACTCCATCGATCTGCTGCTGCAATTCATTATTGAATGTATCATTGATATTGTTTACAGCAGCTTCCTTGCTTATCTCTTCCGCCACCATGGTACCACCGGAGGTTGAAGGCTTGGCATAATTGCCAACCCCCAACTCCATTTGCTTGGTAATATCAGCAGCCTCGCCCATGATGCTGCGATAACGCCCAGGCTCTGCCAGGTTCTCGTAGCTTCTCCACAGAATGTAGCGAAGCTCGTTGTCTGTAAGGGTCTCGCCCTGATAACCATTTAAACCGATGGAATGAAGCATATTCAGGAACACACGCTTGATGGTCTGCCACCATCCACTCTCCATGGCACGCTCAAAGTTGGTGCGCTCCGCAAGTCCGGCAAGATATTCCTCAGTAGCAGTGCGGAAGTCCCAAGAGTGCTTCTTGGCAAGATTCACGATTTCCCTGCGGATACCTTCCTCGGCATAGTTGAACACGTTGTCCAGGAAATCATCAAAGTGTGTACCGAAGAGTTGACGCAAGCCATAATGGGCTACAGCCTCATGCAACACAGTCTGCTCAATATCTTCAATATCACGATGATTCTCAACCACGATGGTAATCTTGCCAGTATGTCTGTTATAGAAACCCTTCGCCTTCTTGCGCTTACCGGTCAGCGTTGAAGCATCAGTCACCACCTCTATATTATTAAGGTGTAACTTCTCTGCAAGCTCATCCACATGTCGTGCCATGCGCTCACGCTCCATTGCTGCAAACTTCTCCTGCTGCTCAGGTGTGAAACGGCTCTCGCCCATCATCCTGCTCATAGGGTCATTCAGAAGAGAAATATCAGCATCGCTGATGATGCCATCACCCTCACGGTTAACGTCATTCACTACAGACAATCCCTTTTCTATAGCTTCTTTTATCTGCTCACTCTTCTTAACTCCCTTTGGCTCACCAATCTTAACACCACGCTTTTCAAGTTCAACTTTAACCTGCGGAGTAACAACATTCTCAGGAATGACAACATCATACCCCCTTACGTATGAAGCTATGCGGTCGGCAACTTCCGCATTTGACAATACACGTACAGGCTTGTCGTAACGGGAAAGGATAACCTTTCGTGGCTCATGTCCCTGGTCAACCAGCTGCTTGGTTACCGGACCGGCATGCCAGTCTGTTTCACCTACAGGGTCTTTCGAGAACTTCGCACGATAGCCGCTGGATAATTCCGATACAGGAACCTCCACCTCAACGGTGACAATGTTCGGTCTGATCCATGCAGAAGAGAACTGGTCGTTCAATGGTGAACGTGATGTATGCCAATAAGGATTGTAAGCCACATCGCGGGTCACCGTAGCCTTCTTGCCGGTAGCATCCTTGCTTCCCTTGTCAAGGTCAACGTAGCCAACCACATCACCATTCTTGTTCGTCTTTGTAAACTTGATGATGTCCTCACGCTCATCTGCAACCTCCCATGTGCCAAGTTCACGTGGCACGACAAGCTTACCCTTAACGGCTGCCATCATCGGTGGATACAACTTTCCGTCAATCACCTGCATGGCACGGTAAACCTTCACTGTCTCCTGGGAATCCAGCCATGCGGATTCGTCCTCTGTAGCGTCACGATACAGGTTATCATCTTCCTCATCATCCTCAGACGAAGAGAAAGCATCCTCATCGAGATCCTCAACTTCCTTGTCAAGCTTGGCATACTTGGCCTCCTTCTTTTCCATTTCCTCCTTCATCTTCTCGGAGTACTCTTCAAAGAGTTCCTGCGCTCTAACCAGCTTGTCATCTTCGGCAAACGGCTTACCATCTCGCTTATCCAGCTCCTGGATGTCTGCCTTATCCTTGGTAATCTCAGCCTCTTGTCGGGAGATAGACTCCTCAAAGCGTTTTCCACTCACCACATTATCTATAATGTCGTTGATGGCATTCTTCAAGTAGCCCTGTCTTACCTGCTCGTCCTTGATGCCCAGCTCATCGCAAGAGTAGGTCATGGTGCGAGATACGCTGCCCAAGTAATTGAGAATCTCCGTATGTGCGACAAAATTATAACCGTCAATGTTAATGGCAAGGTCCATGTTTATCAACCCCTCTGGCGAATCCTCGTCACGTATCTTTTCCTGATTCTCAATCACCTTCTTGTTGTAGTTCTTGAAGTAATCTTCCATGTCGGCAACGCTGGCAAAGCTATGCTTTCCAATGCTTATCTTCTTGAACTTACCATCAGGAAACGTCTTCTTGATTCCGTCAAGGCGAGTCTTCTGTCTGTCGGCAAATGCCTGAACCTTCTTGATACGCTCCTCCAGCAGCGGCTTTCTGCTGTGTATGTAAATCTGGTCAAACTCCCACTGCTTCTTGCGCCCCTCCAGTCTGCGCAACTCTCGTTCTGCCTCGTTCTTCTTCAAGGCATACTCGCTGCCCGACAACTGGGCTACGGTATCACCGAAGATGTCACTCTCCTCTTCAAGCACACGGTTGCTCATGCTGTTGGCAATCATATCCTTGCTGTGCATGATGCTGTCAGCAATGGCTCCCTTGGTCTCCAGACGCTGGTAAGCAGTAACATCAAGGCTATCTTCCACACCCATGCGAAGCACACGTACAGGGATGCCCCATTTCTTCAACAAGTTACCCTGTCGGATAACACGTCCGTTGCGCTGCGTATAGTCCATCGGGCGGTTAGGTGCGTCCACATGGATGAGGGTATGCAGTCTTTCCTGGATGTTCACACCGGTACCAAGGGTAAATGTACTACCCATGATAACACGTATCTCGCCACGGTTCACCTTGTCGAAGATGTCTAGCTTCTTCTTGACGGTCATTCCCGACTTGATAACAACAACCTGCTCGGCAGGAACACCAGCCTTGATAAGCTTGTTGCGAATATCCTCATAAAGGTTGAAGCCGGTTGAGGCATTCTGATAATGGTCAGCAAAGATGGCCACGGTACCATGATATTTCTCCGAATCCTTCAGTGATCTCAAAGTCTGTCTCACGGTCTCGTTGGTCTTGCTGTACTGCTCTTCCGCTGCATCTTTGAGCACGAGTCGAGGGTCAACGGCTGCTGCTGCAGCTATGCCATACATGGTAAGAGGGATGGCAGAATTCTCCTTCTTCTCCTTTCCGCTCATGTTCTCAAATTCCTCAAGTCTCTTGCGGACAAACTTCATCACCCTACGCAAAGCCTTGGTCTGAGGCAGGTAGATGTCTGTTGCCTTGTCTCCGTTCTCCATCTTTGGAAGCTTCGACTTCAAGTCCTCTACTTCCTTGGAAAGGACAATATCAGAAACACCCGACCAGATACGTGCAAGCTCAGGAAGGTTCATGTAACCTGCAAATCGGTTCACCTCCTTGAACTTTCCGCTGGTGGTAAACTCTGCCATCGTCTTCAAGTTACCGAAGTTACGCACGAAATCATCAAAGTAGTAGATGCCATACTGCTTCATGGTGTCAGCAGGCATGAGATAGCGCATGAACGTCCAAACCTCAGCGGCAGTATTGCTGATAGGAGTACCTGTAGCAAACACCACATTGCGGCCATTGTTCTTCTCGAGCACGGCCTGCGTCTTCAAATACACACCTTGCGACTTCTTTGAGTAAGAAGGGTCGATACCCTTCACGCCACGCTGCATGGCAGTAGCAAAGCCGAGGTGCTTGTATTCGTGAGCCTCATCAACAAGAAGAGCATCTATGCCCATATCGTCGAAGTTCTCTACATCGTCGGTACGTCTATCAAGCATCTCCTTGGCCTCTACCTCGGCATTCTGCTTGGTTACCTCCTTCTTCTTCAGCTGGGCTGCGGTATCCTTGCGCTTGGTAGTCATGTTGCTGGTGATGTCTGCAAGCTGCTGCTGCAAGTCCTCGATTTCCTTCTCGGCCTGTCGGGTTATCATGTTGTTGCCACTCTTGTCTGCATCCTTCATCTGCTCCAGCACAAGAAGCTTCTCCTCGATCTTGTCATTGATGAAGCGTATCTGTCGCTCCTCGCTGTCCGGAATAAACTCAAAAGTTGACTGAGGAACAACTATCATATCCCAGTCGTTGTACTTAATCTTGGCATAGAAGTTCTTTCGTCCCTCTGCATTTCTGTCTGCATCCTCCAGGGTAAGAATCTTAGCCTTTGGATAGAGCGACTTGGCTGATGCCACAAACTGGCCTACGGTTGCGTTCTGCACGACAATCATAGGTTTCTTGGCTGTACCCAGTCTTCTCATCTCCATGGCAGTAGTGATAAGGGTGAAGGTCTTTCCGGTTCCCACCTCGTGTGCCAGCATGGTTGGCTGAGTCACACACTTCACCACAGCCTTTGCCTGGTATGAGTAAAGATTGAAGTCTCTGTCACTTCCATCCAGTCTTGGAGCCATGCCAGGATAACGCGAAGGTGCGAAATCATCCGGGATAGAGAGCGGAACGTAGTTGTTGAACTGCTCGTTGTAGTCTGCCTCAATCTTTGCAGACAACTGCTCGTCCTGCTGCATCTTACCTCTTGCCCAGTCCTGGAAGTCCTGTCGTATCTCGTCAATCTTGTTGCTGCAAGCCTGTGTCGCATCACGGTCAGTCTCCCTTACATCCTTGCCGTTCTCCTTGTAGGTTCTGGAAACGATGATGGATTTGTTCTGAATGGCAGCCTCGATAAGCTGGTGTCCAGGAATAATCTTGTTGAACAGCAAACTCTTCACGCCAAAGGAATTGTCCTTTTCCTCGTTGATGTAATCAGGAGCATCCATAAACCAGGTTCCACCGGCAGAAGTAAACTTCACATTCACGTTGGTTCTTTCCTTCACATAGTCCTCATACAGCTTCGGATCAATCCATGAAGAACCGAACGTGAAGTTAATCAAGTGTGCAGGAATGTTCATAGGGATAACACTCTCCAGAGCCTTGATGTTGGCATTGTAGCGTCCACCCTCGTTGTTGTCCAAAGCCTGGCGGAGCTTCTCACGCACATTTCCACTCTTGTACTGGTAGGAAACCTCAATCTGACGGGTGATAGGATTCTCGAAGCCAAGACCGCTATTGATAATCTCGTCCTTCACTTCGTCTTCCGACTTGCCCAAAGCATTGGCAATATACTCCACGTCAACACGTCCGTTCTGGTACATGCTGGTAATGATGGCATCCTTCACGTTATGAGGCTTAGGCTCCTTGGCCTTCTCAACCACACGCTTGCTGAAGATGTCACTCTTGCCGAAATGCTCGGTATGGCCGCCTTCCTTGTCGCTCACGTCCTCGTATGTTTCAAGCGAGAACACATTAGGATAGTCAACATCCCTGCGAAGGAATGCCAACTGTGTATTCTTGTTGAAGTGGCCGTAGGTAGCTACAAAGTCATCGTATGCCTTGTTGAGCTTATCAAGCAGAGGTTTCAATCCCTTGTCGCTCTCATTCTCCGTCTGGTATGCAAGCACGTCATTAAGCGCTGACTTGATGGCAGAGTAAGCGTTGAAGCACTCAGCCTTGGTATGACCTTTCACCTTCTTAGACTGGAAACGTGCAATCAAATCGCTATCGCTAGCCTTCTCGCCCTTCTTTGCAGCAGCCATAAGAGGTACAGCCTTACCCCATTGAGCAAGGCAAATATTGCCATTCTTGTCAATAACCATGCTGCCTTCCTTCACGTCAGGACCCAGTTTCTCATACACAATTCGGTTGGTCTCCTCCTCAGTATTCTCAACTGGAGCGTTGTCCTCCTTCATGCTGGCGAAAGAGTTGACGAAATCAGTCAGCATATTCTTCTGGTTCAATCCCCTTGCAGGGAAAAGACCCATACTTGTAGGACGACGGTAGGTGTCGCCTTCCTCGAAACCGAACTTCATCTTTCCTGCCATCATTTCCGGATGATCCTGGAAATATTTGTTGTAATCAAGCGATAAAGATTTGATTACAGGCTTCTCCTTACCGTCAACCTTGCGAGTCTCACCAGTGTCATAGCTGGCAACACGCTCACCGCTGGTGGAACCTACATCAATGGCATTGACCGATTTCTGTCCGTTCACACGTCTGCGGACAACAAGGATGTCACTAGTTACGGATGTACCACCAAAGGTGTTGTTGTTCAAGCGGAATGCACCGATGAAATCAGAATCACCCTGGTTGATTACCCAGTCACGAAGCTTCTGCGACTTGTCGAGCGTACCACTGGACGTGATGAAGATACCGATACCACCAGGTTTCAACTTGCGAACGTTCTTGGCGATGCAGAAGTCATGAATGTTTCCGAACTTAGAAGACAAGTCCTTGTCACCGCTCTCATCCTTCACCTTCAAGCCAGTGACAAACGGAACGTTTGTAATGGCAAGGTCAACACTTCCGTTCTCTATCCTGGTCTGCTCGAAACCCTGTATGTCAACCTGGGCATCAGGATAGAGCAGAGAAAGGATGCCACCTGCCGTGTTATCAATCTCTACGGCATGAATATCGCTGCGGTCGCTGATTTCAGCCGGCATCTGGGCAAGAATGTTTCCGATACCTGCCGAGCCTTCCAGGATGTTTCCACCCTTGAATCCCAACTGTGTAGCAATATCCCAAAGGGAATCAATAATATGTGTAGGTGTGTAGAACGAACTGTTTGCACTCATCACTGCCTGCTGGTAAGCTTCATTGCCCAACAGCTTGCGTAGCTTCTTAGGAGGTGTATCATCACCAAAGCCCCATGAACTTTGGGTGAATGCCTTACCCAGGCCACCCCAACCGCTGAACTTACGGAGTATAGCCATCTGCTTAGGCGTGGCTTGCTCACCGCTCCTAAGTAACTTCTGTGCCAACTCAATAGCCTCGATGTTGGCAGTAATACGTGCATCTACAGACTTTGGAGCATACTCCATACCACGCTTGCCATGGTTGTTATGGGTATTCTTGCGCTCCTCCGGCTCTAGTCCCTGTAAGCGTCCAGCGGATCGTTCAGGGCGTCCGAGTACTTCTCCCTCTCCTGACGATACGCCTTGATCTCCTCGTTCGTCATTCCGGCCTTCTTGTAGATTTCCGTCCACGCGTGTGTTGACAGCATGCTCCCGCTCAGCAGGTTCTTTCGGCAATACTCCGTCTGAGCCTTGTCGATTCTCTCCTCGAGTTCTCTCCTCGCTATCTCCTTCTCGCTGCATCCTATCTCCTTGAGATACTTCTTTTCCTGTTCTGTCATTGTCGTTACTGTTTAAAGTTTCACTTTCTGTTTCCTGTCCGTTATCGAACAGGTCTGCAATATGCACCTGCGAAGATACTGCTTTTTTACGAGACTTCTTCTCCTTAACCGGATTATTTTTCTTTGGAGTCTCTTTTTTCTCCTTTGCAGACTTGTTGCTAACCACATGGGTTATATGGTTGTAGTCAAACAAGAAAGGCTCTGTCACATCGTGCTCGACTCTGTTGGTATGTTCATCAACCGGAACTACTCGTTCGCCAACCACCTGGCCTAAGCTCTTTCTTGCACCATACTCCAGATTGAACACATTAATTCTGCCATTGGAATCAAGCAGTTCAAAACCAAGCCCCTCAGCCTCATCAGAAAGTTTCTTCAAAGATTCCAAGAGAGTCAACATCTTATGAGGTTCCTTCTCAAACCAATCTTTTTCCAACTCCATGACAATATTCTTGTAGTCAGACTTGATTTGTTCCTTGGTACGCTTGCCGTTGTCATTCTCCTTGCCTTTCTCCTTTGCAGGCTCAGCCTTCTTAGGCTCAGTGGAGAAATTATCAAGTGCTTCGCTGAACGCCTCACGTTCACCCAAGCACTTCAGCAAGGTAGCTTCCAGGTCAACGTTCTTTGTGCCGGCAAATGTGCCTTTCTTCTCGCCAGCCTTCACACGGTCGCTCAACTCATCAATAAACTTCTCACGCTGCGCCAACTGCTCTTCAAGCATCTTCTTACTGAGCTGCTCCTTCACCTGCTTCAGCTTCTTAGCCATGGAATCCTTTGCTTCCTTTACAGCCTTGTCAACATCAGAAGAAGGAACAGTGTGATCGCTCAGTTTGGCCGTGCCGTTGGTATGCAAGGCATTGAACAGGCTTTCCACATTAACCTCTTTGACAACAGTCTCCTTCTTCTCGTCTTTAGCCTGCTCGTCCTCAACCTGGAGGTCTTCGAGCTTTGCGTCTTTGCCATTGGTCAAATAGACTCTGTCAATATATGACTCACCGAACTGCGCTGCACCTACCTGCTCACCCTTACGGACAAGCATCATGACGTGTGTAGGCTTACCTTCATAGTAAACCAAACCGTTGCCTTCCACATCAGCTTCTGTAGCAGGACGGAAAGACTTTTTGTCCATGGTACGACGTGCGTTGCGCTCATCGACGAGTTTCTTGTTAGCTTCCTCTGCCTGCTTCTCGACCTCAGTCTCAGCTGCAATCTGTGCTGCCTGCTCAATAATATCCTTGGATGGCTTGTCGAAGTTTGCCACATCAATGCTTGCAACCTCTTCATAAGAAGACATATCCTTGTCAAGCTTAGCCTCTATCACCTCAGGAAGGTCACGGACACCGTTATAGAACGACTTTAGGTATGGACGAATATCATCACCCATATCATCAATCATACCCTTAGCATACTCGGTAAACTTGCGTGCGCCTCTCTCAATATGATACACAGCCATCTGGATACCAATCTCTAGAATCTCAGGATCAATACCCATATTCAGCTGACCACGCAACTTCATGCGCATTCTCTTCTTTAAAGTCTCGTACTCATCATCAGTAACAAGCACATTACCACTAGGATTCTTCTTGACCTCCTCCTTCTTGGCGATACGTGCAGCCTTGTCAACCAATGGCTCATCCGGTCTGAACTCATCACTCATAATATATGGTAGAAGAACGTTGTCCAACCAAGCATTAGCCTCATGAACATCTTTGAAATCACGCATTCTACGAACACTATCACCAATAGCTTGATACCATTTACGAGCAGTCTTCAAGTCGTCTTTCCTTACATTCTTGGCATAATTCTTAGCCCACATGATAGCATTGCCTTGAAGCACCTCCTTTATAAGTTTGGTATTATTCAAAGATGATTTGCTTTTCTTAGCAACATCATGTGCCGCCTCAACTTCCTGGGCAGTTGCGCTCGTACCATCTGTAAAAGAATAGCTCTGAATGAAGCTACGGCCATCTGGCATTTGCATGTGATGAGCCATTAAGATAACCTTGTTCTCACCATGAGGAATACTCCAAACCGTATCACCACCATGGAACTCATCATCTGGGAATACCGAATCCTTCATATCCTGAAGAGAAAGAGGCTTTGCGTCCTCCAAAGCTTCGCTATCTTCACCCAATACCGCATCAGTAAGTTTCTTGGCATCCTCGATGCTACGCATCATGAATCCACCCTGCTTCTTGTCGTACCAGCCTTTAAGCGACTTAGCCAGTGAAACAGCCGCACTCTGCTTATCACCCAGTTCGTCTGCAAACTTGACAAGCTGCATATCAAGCACCTTGCCACGCTTGGTTGTGTACTTGGCAGGCTCTACTGTGTAGTCATTTGTCTGGGTTTCATCAGCTACGGTGTCAGCAACCTTAGTGTCGGTAGTCTTGGTTTCAGCCCCCTTAGTCTCAGCAGCCTTATCAGAATCTGCCTTTTCCTTTCCGTCAAAGTCGTGATACTTGACAACTGATACAGACATCAAGTGTCCTTGCGCATCCTTATGGGCAACAAGTTCATAACTGCACTCATTCCTTCCATCGGTAACGGAAACATAATTTCCCTTGACAAGATGGAACCATTTCTTTTCTGATTGATACAACTTATCAGCAGAAACCTCTACACTTGTTACCTTGGCTTTGTATGATGGATAATCATCAGTTTGTGATTCATTCATGCCTAGCATCTTCTCAGCGAACTTGATGATAGCTGACGGATTTACACCATCAGGCACGACATCAATACCAGAGTCTTCTACGAATTGGCCAAACGGAGATTTATCATACAAATTTTCATCAATCCACTTTTGCAGATGCTCTTTCACCAATGAATACTCAGCAATAGGCTTGGTCTTGCGATTACTGCTTTCTATCCACTTTTTGAATATATCCATAGGAACAGTAGAGGTAATGATCTTTCTCTTGCTCGTTCTCCAGCTACTGTCATAGTTAGAGAAATAGGCATCTGTAGCTTCATCCCTATCGTTGAAGCCGAGCATTACCTTGTGCTCGTCAAACGTTCTATCAAGGTTGTACTGGTCAACCACATAAACATTCTGCTGGTCCCATGAGTCAATATCGTTGCTGAGGAATACATCCAGGTGGTCGCCATCAACACCCACGTTGTCGGTCATGTAGCCATAAGTATTGTTCATGGTCACGCTCCACTTCTTGCCGTTGGCATCCGTGCCGGAGCGCACACTGCCCCTAGGCTGCTCGATGGAAATGTTGAATCCAGCAACCTTAACGTGTCCCTTCTTGTAGTTACCTGCTTCCTTCTGTCCGTCTGTAGGATTGGTGTCTGTCTCAGCCTCAGCCGCTTCGATAGATGATTGAAGGCTTGTATTTTCAGCTGGAATGATACTAGAGTTGCTGAACACAATGACTTCTCCACTACCAATATTGCTATTCTCTACACTCCATACATTATTATAATGTATAATGCCGTCGTACCCCTGCTCCTTCAGCAGAGACATGAACTCCTTTGCTTGGGTTTCATCGAAGCCAGGGTTGCCCAAAAGATAGAACGGATTGTCCAATCTTACATGTGCCTCGAATATCTGGCCGTTGTGTCCGTAGTCCTCTGCAACATCTCTGGAAGGAGAGAAATACACACCATCACCCGAGAAGGTAGCCTTCTCACCGTCTGCCCGGTTGTGTCCTGGCTCCAGATCTGAAAGCTTCAAGTCCTTGTCAAGGGTACCATGATACAGAAGAACTGGCTTGCCGTCAGCATCAGCAACGATACCATCATCGGTAAGGTTGCGTCTCTCCTGGCTTATAGGTGTAGCACCACCCTTTTCAAGGAGTTCGTTGATTACATTTTTCTCTCCAGGTCCTCCGTCAGCGTTGGCAGGTTCAGTTCCTCCCTCGCCTGGTCCTCCTGTTTCAGCAGCTTCACTGCCTGCTTGCTGCCCCTCTTGGCCTGCTGGATGATTGCCACCCAGTACATTGCTGTCTTGTTGTCCATCATTATTAATGTTTAATGCCTCGTTGATGGCATCAGCCAACGAGCGAGGAGTGTTGTCAATACTATCTTTATTGAATAGGTCAACCGCCTGGGAGCCTTGAACAAGGTCAAACAGTTGGTTGAACGTCTGCTGGATGAAGCCCTGTGTTTCACCCTTATACATAGCTACAAGATGAAGGGCGAAGTCAGAGAACTTACTATCAGGAAGTACGGCTTCTCCGGTCGCATCATCAAACTGGTAAGAGCGTTTCCAGTCCTCAATAGCCACACGTGCATCCTTGAAATTGGTAGCCGAAGCAAAGGCCTTGTCACCCATCAGCTCATTGAAAGCCACGATGGACTCCTGAATATCCTTCAGCATGCGGTTCTCCTTAGGGCTATTGAAGTCGCGGTATGCAGTTGCAAGGATGGCACGCTGCGCCTTTGCAGGCATTCTGTTAAACATCTCCTCTAGGCGTTCACTGCCACCTTGGAAGATGCTGCCATACATGATACCCTTCAAGTCGTTAACAGCCTCAGCAGTAAGATTACCATCGCTATCAAGCGCACTTGTGTACTGTGTATCTGAAATGAAGCCCTTGGTATTCATCCACTTCAACACCTTGTTGCCGTTCTTGTCAACGAGCTGGGAGAAGCTAGCCTCATCATCGGAACTCTCGAGCAGTTTCTTGGCGAAAGACTTCATATCATCGCCCATCTTCTGGATGGTGTTCTTCACCTTGATACGCTCAACACCACCACTCTCTGTGTCCTGTGCGCTATGCTGACCAAGTTCAATGGCCTTATTGTCGTCAACGTCAACCATGTTCACAAGGACAGGGTTCTTCATCTTCGCAATATCCTCAGCCTTCAAACCGAACTCATCGGCATGATCCATGAGATACTGCTTGTATATGCCGGCTTGGTCGGCATGGCTCTTCCACATCGACTTCAACGCTGCACTACGATTGTTGCCCTGGATAGTCTCACCACGAGAATTGACGGTAGGCGCACCAGTATATGCGGTGATGCTTGATGTAATCTCGGCAGGATTGATGTTAGCCGCAATCTTCTCAGAAGAAATGGTGCTGGCTTTGTCTGTACGCTTCTTTGGCTGCGCTTCTGGGATGAAGTGATTCACGTTAGGCTGACCATTCATGTGACTTGGCTGCAACTGTTCAGCCTCAATAAGCGCAAGATGTCCAGGCTGTGAAACCTTGTCGGTGAACTTGACAGAAGTCTCCTTACCTTTTGTGTGAGGAACATTCTCCTGTCTTGCATACTGATAGCCATTTGAACGACGATAGCCCCTCGCACGTGCATCATGCGGAGTATCATTCACCCAATCAGGTACACCGTCAACAGCTTCACGCTCCTTACGTTCCTGCTCTTCCTTGGCTGCGGCCTGTGCCTTAGCTTCCTCAGCGGCAGCCTTAGCCTTCTCGTCAGCAGCCTTCTGCTCGTCAAGCATGACCTTACTCTTGCGCTGCTGCTGGATGCCAGCGATTTTCTGCCAATGCTCCAGGTTTGCCTTTGCCTGGTCCACTGCTTCCTGGTGTTCCTTCTCAGCTGCAATCTTCTGCGTGATGGTTCCACCAGACTTTGGTTTCCACTTGTTGAGCTTATCAAGAGACGCCTTCATATCAGAAACCATGGATTCAGCAACGGTCTTGGCCATATCCTCGTTGCCGCCAGTCTGCTCTACGATGGCATCGTATGCAGTGTCAGGGTCGGTCTGCTCATAGATAGGCTCACCCTTATCATCCTTAGGAACACGATCCAGGGCAGACTGTGTAGGAGCTTCTTCCTCGCTGGCTTCCTGCTGCTGAGGTTCATTTCCGTTCTCCTCTGCTGCCACCTCATCAGTATCAACAAGAGGATTCTCCTCGGTATTTTCCTCATCAATCGGAACATTTTCCTCATCAACCGGAGTATTCTCCTCCGTCTCGTCAACAGAAGGAGCATCAACCTCGCGACTCCACACCGACTCACCGTCGGCATCTGTCACACTCTCGATCATGTTGTCGAGCTGCTCAGGTGAAACAACCTGCACATGCCAGCCGTTGAGTGGTTCCTCGGTGTGAATCTCGATACCATCCTCATCTATGCTTTGAATGGAACCACGGATAGGCTCACCATTCTCGTCACGGATAACGATATTATCAAAAAGGCTGTAAGTAGGCATGGTTGGACCCTCCTCCTGCTCGCCTTCCGCAGGGGTTTCCTGTTGCTTTTCCTGCTGCTGGGCTGCAACCTGGGCACGTCTTGTCTCGTCTGCCATCTGCTGAATACCAGACTTTGGCATCTGAATGATACCGGAAGTTACAGGAGCTTCTCCTTCTTGATACACAGTTTGCGTCACCACGTTCACGGTTCCATCGCCATTGTCAACCACACCCTGCTCGTTAGGAGTGAGCACAACAGTAACAGGGCTGCCATCATCACCAGTCGCCTGGTATGTGTCACCCTCATTCCATTGCTTTACGGTTCCATCTATGTTGTCAGCCGCTTCCTGGGCATGCTGGTTACGGATATTCTCCGCAGCCTCATACTTCTCCTGGTTAGGATTTATCAGTTCCTGAGCACTGTGTATTGCACTAGGGGAAACCATCTGCAGCTTTCCCGACTCGGCATCCATGATAACGATGCTATTGTCCGACTGCTCATCGTTGATGGATGAATCATCGTTGAGAACAAGGTTGCCGCTAATGACATAGGCAGTCTGGTCATTGTTATCCTCGTCCTTCAGTTTCAAGGTAACAGGATGAATCATGCCATCAGTACGGTTGGTATGGCTGTCAACGAGTGCGTTGCTTTCCTCTATCTGGCTGTCAATATCATCACGGACACGCTGCACCATGCCGTCATAGGCAGACTTGGCATTGGCGTAGTCGAGAACAGGCTGCAATCCATCTGTATTGCCCATGTGCTTCTGCTCCTCGATGTAGCGGATAGGGTCCCCGATGGTATCATCAAGCTCGTTCATATCGTCGATGCCCATAGACTGTGCCAGGTTCTGACGTGCAACATCCAGTTTTGCCTTGGCGTTGCTCATCTCTTCCGGATCAGTAGTGTCGTAGCCATCATCATAGCTGCGGTCGTAAGCGGCAGCATCAGGATCCTGCTCTCCGTCTTGAATCTTGCTCTCCTGAGCACGAGACAATCCCTCATACTTCTGGGCAGCCTTCACAAAGTTAAGTACCCCCATACGAAAGTTCATAGGAAGTTCCTTGTTATCCATGACCTCCCTAAGCGTCGATTTCTTCTCCTCATCAGTACCAACAAGCAGGGTATTGCGCCACTTTCCCCATTGCTCCTGCCACTGGTGGTTACCGGAAAGAGCACTATCAATAGCTTTACCTGCTTCACTCATTTCATTCAGCGCCTGACGCTTTGGACCACGATAAGACAAGGTCTTTGCACCAGCAAAGAAACCACCCATCAAGCCAACACCTAGGAAGGTATCAATATTCTGGTCAAGGTTGAATACACCAGTATCTTTGTTTGTATCAAGGGTATTGTCACCAACAATCAAGGCATTTTCAATATTACCTGCAACCTCCTCGGCATACTCACCGATGGTTCCGTTCCACTTGGCACTCTTTTCAAGCCCAGTGAGGAACTTACCGGTATTGGTAGCACCGATGCCATCTATGAACTTATTCACGTTGTCAAGCGTAACCTTGCCCAATTTGGTTTTATTGGCAGCATTGGTAACAGCCTTGCCTGCCAAACCCAAAACAGGAGCAAAGTATTCTCCAAGCATCTCGGAATGATTCTCGATGGTCTGCGCACCAAAAGCCTTGAGATATGCCGTCATGGCACCATCTTCTTGATTTTCTTGTCCATCATACTTGATGCGTCCGGCTTCATCAACACTATACTTCGCATCTCCTGTAAGACGATTGAGAGCATCAGCCGTAACACGTCCCTGCCCAGTTGTTGCAGACATAAGCATGGAGCCAGCAGCATCACCGAGCACTCTAGCACCTACCTTAGCTGCAACATATTTCTTTGCAGCCTTCTTCAACGCCTCTTTACCAAACTTATTAATGGCATATCGTGTCAAGGCCTTCTGTGCTCCAACTCCTATAGAAGACGAAGGGTTCAATATCATTTCTGCCATAAAAGGCAAACTTTCACCTGTAACCTGGCCTGCCTTATATCCACGACCAATATGTTCAGCACTCTCAGCGTCAACTGCATTGGTATAGGCAATAGTGTTCAACAAGTCCTTTTCATCTTGCGTAAGGTTGTCGAATCCACTTTTCTCAGCATGTTTTACAGCCTTGTATGTTGCCAGGTTATTGAAAAGGTCAGACTTGCCCATATCCCAGGTACTGGTACTACCAACAGCCTGCACCAATCCACGCCATGCACCTGCACCGAAACCGAGTAACTGCTTTCCACGTCTAGCCGCCCAATTAGAAGAATCATCTATCCACTTATCACTGGCAATTCCCTTCTTGGCCTCATTCATGTTGGCGATGGCATCATCTATCTTTGCCAATCTAGCATTGACGCTGTTCAGTTTATCATTTCCCCACTTCTTGCGCTCATGAGGATCAACAAGGGCGAACTCATTCTTCAAGAAGCCGGTGATGGTGTTGTTCTCATCTTCAACCTCCTTATTGATACCTTCCTCTATGTTTTTCTTTTCCTGCATGAGGAGATTTCTCTGCTGATGAAGATAGGCTTCCTTCTGCTCACGCTGGAAACGAGCCTCATCAACGGCATTCTGCTCCACGTCTGCAAATGCTCTGTTATCGAACTCATTTCCACTTTCAGTGATATAAGTGGACTGCATCTTGCCAGTTTCCGGGTTGAAACGTGGCTTGCGCTTAACGACATGACGGTTCGCTCCAAGCTTTACAGGCTTCACCTGCAAGCCGGAGTTTGCCTTCTGGTATTCCATCTGGTTGTTGAAACGCTGTGTAGAAGCATCAGCCTGAGCAAGGATGTTGCCAACATTGGATGCGTACATGCGCTTGTCTGCCTCTGTCAAAGGTGTGCCCTTCGGCTGGGCTGCAGGCTTGGCTGGCTGATGCGCAACCGACTTGTGAACCTGGCCACGTCTAGGCTGAGCCTGTGGGGACTGTGTAGCTGGCTTGTGAACCTTCTGGTTTGGGTTCCATTGGGCTTCACCTGCTCCACGTGCTCTTGACGTTGTACCGTTCACAGGCACAAACAACTTCGTATAGAAGCCGCTGTATGAGTCGGGAACATCAAAGCCCTGGCTTTTCAGGGCATCGTAGAGCTTGTGACGACGACTTGCACCATCATCACCCTTACGTGTAAGCTTCTCCTCGAACTCATCGTATGAATTAGGCACATCATAGTTCTGTGCCTTCAAAGCATTATATAACTTTGCTAATCTCTTTTCTTCCATTGTGTATTGTTTGATGGTTAATCAAATGCACCTCCAGTGCTTTTCTTCTTACCTCCACCAGCTGGCTTAGGCTTGGCGGCAGGCTTCGGCTTGGCAGGTGGCTTCACAGAATGGCCACCATTTACCCTGGTAGTCGTAGTCACCTTGGTTCGTCTGCCCTGCTGCACACTGGATGTAGATGTGACGGTATCAGCCTTCCAGGTTCCGTTTTGGCGTGCGAACTGCTCAGCAGCCTTTGCGGTCTTGAAACTATGCACATTGCCGTCCTTGTCGTAGGCAGTGAACTCCTTCGATGAAGATGAAGAACTGCCACTGCCACCACTCTTTCCGCCTTTACCAGACACCCAGGAAGATGTTCCTTGCCTGTTGTCCTTGCCAGCAGAAGCCTTCAGTTTATCAATCTCGGCCTGTAGTTTGGTAGCCACATACGGCAATCCGGCTGCAATAGCCTCAGATTTCTGCTGGTACAAAGTAGCAAGCTTATCATCCTTGTTGGCAGCAGCTTCGTACTTCAACCTCTGAGCTTCAGCAATGGCATCCTTTCTCTCCTTCTCAGCCTTAGCCTTATCAGCATTGACCTTATCAATCTGTAGAAGACGTTGCCACTTGCGCTCATTATCCGCATTCTCATCATCAAGAGCCTGCGCCTTCATGAGGGCTTCGGTGTACTCCTTCATGTGCTGGTCACGTTCCTGCTTGATTTTATCCCATCGGTCATTGACTACATCCTGCTGGGAGTTAGCCGGGTTGTACATGTTTGGAGCACCTTGCGTGGTGAAGTAAAGGTTAGCGAGGGCAGAGATACCATCACCAAGAGCGGCAAAGATCTTCTGCCTCTTCTCCTTCTTGCGCTGCGCCTCCAGTTCCTCGGCCGTTGGTGGCTTGTACGGATTGAGAGCCTGATACATCTCCTTATACGACATCTTCTTAGGAGTGTTATCCACAGTTTTATCAACAGGGCTTTTCACCTCATTCACCGGGTTTGCAGGCTCCTGTACGGCTGGCTGCACGGCAGAATTGCCCTTGCCATCTTCTGCTACCTGCACACCGGCACCAACAGCAGAGCCACCGGCATTCGGCATGTTGTCCGTCGGATCACTCTCCATTTCGTGGGCGATAGGTGGAGGTGCGTACATAGGTCGCTGCACTCCACCGTTGAGAATCTCATCTTTCGTTACTGACATAGCTATACATTTTAGATTGGTATCTTGCTTGCAACAGACGCAACACCCTGCACGGCTTGACTGATGGCTTGCGCCTTGCCCTGCTCTATCTGGTTGAGCTGGTTGGCATACTCATCATCCTTCTGTCTGTAGGTCTGCTCAATCTGGTCCTTGCGAGCCTCAGCAGAAGCATTGATGTTGCTCATGGTGTCGCTGAGCGCCTTTCCGTTTGCTTCCTTGGCAGCTGCAACACTCTCGTCAGTTCCACCCATGACCGCTGCGGATCCGGCCGCCTGCTGGTTTCGCTTCCTGATGCTCTCCTCCGTCATTGTCAGGAGTCGCTGGGCATCCGCACGCTGGGTTGCATCCTCATTGTAACGCTGGTCATACCAGTCCTGGTTTGACTTGCGCTGAGCCTCGACATTCCGCTTCGTCTGTCTCAGCGCCTTGCTTGCAGAGATGCCACCGAATATACCTCCAGCAGCACCTATAGCACCTCCGATTAATCCCATAATAGAAAATATTTAAACGTTTAAACTTAAAATCATGGCACAAAAATAATGGGTTATCTTTGCACTCCACGTTTAAGTTATTACACACGCACGCATACAGGCGTACAATAATTAAAGATTTTGATATGGCAGCAGGAAAAAAGACAGGAGGGCGAAAGGCTGGCACGCCCAACAAAGTATCCGGAGCCGTGCGTAAGGCTATTTCAGAAGCCATCGACGGCTACTACACATCGGAGCAGTTCATGTTGGACATGGCTGCACTGAAGCCAGTAGAGAGAGTACAGGCGATGGAGAAGCTCGCCCAGTACGCAGTACCAAAACTACAGTCAACGACACTTGATGCTACCGTCCAGAAGCGAAAGACCATTGAGGATAGATTGCTTGCGGCTAGCCAGGAGGCAGCAGGAAAACAGGCAGAAGAAGAGGATATTGACGATGGTTTTGACGATGATGAGACATAACGTCTATTAACATCTACTTTAGAGAAATGAGCGGAAATCTGCATGGGTTTCCGCTTTTTCTGTGCCTTTTTCAATCATTTCTGCTACATTAATGTTTATTTCTTCCGAAGAAATGGGCATTTCTGTGTAAGAAATAGGTATTTCTTCCGAAGAAATGGGCATTCCTTTCACAAAAATGTGTAGAAAATAATTTTATAACGTTCATTAACTTTCTAAAAGTGCATTTTCGGGCTTTTTCTGTCAACAAAATCGAAAACAAAGAAAAATTGGAAAAATTATTTCTTCCGAAGAAATGGGCATTTCTGTGTAAGAAATAGGTATTTCTTCCGAAGAAATGGGGTATTTCTGTACATTTATGTGTAAGAAATGGGCATTTCTGCTACATTAATGGGCATTTCTTACACCTAAAGTAAAGTAAATATATATATATCTACTACTACCGCGCGTAACACGCATGCGCGCACGTGCGAGGGAAAAATTTAGATTCGTTAAGAGTTCGGTGAAAAACGAAAAGACAAAAGAAAACCTGCAAAGAAAGTTCCTTGCAGGTGTGTATTGCCGGGTAGCATCATCAGATAGTCGGGATGTTGTTCACGGCCGTGCGCTTCATCTCATCAGCAACCTTGGCATAGATCTGTGTTGTTTGGATTGACGTGTGCCCAAGAATCTTGCTCACTGTGTATATGTCTGCACCGAAGTACAGCAGCAGTGTAGCGCAAGTATGTCGGCTCATGTGGAAGGTGACGTGCTTCTCTATGCCTGCTGCCTTTGCCCATTTGTCCAGGTAGTCATAGATGATTGAACGGTCTCTGAACTGGAACACGTAGTTCTCACGGCCATTGATGCCCTGCTCAGGTAGCCACTTCCTGGCGTTTTCCGACAATGGCACATATACCGGTTCCTTCGTCTTCTGCTGCATCACCTCAATCTGGTATTCGTTGGCACCCACCTTCACGATATGCTTCCATTTGAGGCGTGACACGTCGATGTAGCGCAATCCGGTGAAGCAGCAGAACAGGAAGGCATGCTTCACTCTCCAGTCGTCACATGGCGTGTCTGCGAGCTTCTGAACCTCCTCGAGTGTAAGATACTCCTTCTTCTTGGTTCTGCGCTGAGGCTTCTCTGACTGGCTCAGCTTGTGGAACGGATTCGATGTTATCAAGTCCAGACGGACCGCCTTGTTCATCAGGATCGAGAAGACGGTGAAGTACGTGTACACAGTCTCATTGCTCAGCTTACCGCCATACTTGTTCGTTCCGTCACTGGTGAGATAGTCCAGGAACCTGCGAAGGAATGACGGTCTCACACCACGCAACTGTGTATTGGGTGCAAACCTGTTGAGGTGTACGATGAGGTTGTGAATGGTCTTGGAGTAGTTGTTGTTGCCATGCTCCTTGTAGTACTTACGCTGCTCTTCCATCCACTCAACGAGCACCACCTTGCTTGCTTCCTTGTCGTGGATCTCAAACTTCTCGTTCTGAATGTCCACGATTCTCTTTGCCTTGATTTCCTCAGCCAGCTTCATGGTTTCCCTGTTGACCTGCTTGGCTGCACGGTTGGTCTCAGGAATCAGATAAAGGCCAAGAGACTCCTTCAACCGCTCTCCATCCTTGACGATGTCAAGGTAAAGCGATTTCTTTCCATTGGAAAGTTTTCTTGTCCTGATGTGAACAGGACCCAAATCAAATTGCTTCATACACTAAATGTTTAAAATTCTTAATTTTCGTGTGACAGATTCGTGTGACAGATATGTGCCAGATTTGCGCCTAATAAACACTAACAAATATATAACAAACCTTAGAAAGGAACCTCCCTAAACGAAACAAAGCCGCTGGAAACCAGCAGCTTTGTTAATGTTTGATATATGTTTGTTGATGTTTGCTAATACTAGCCAAAATTATCATACATGATGCTCTCAGGATCAACTCCCAGAGAATCCAGATAATCGGTTACAGTCTTGATCAACATTGGAGGTCCGCAGAGATAGTACTCGCAATCCTCTGGTGCCTCGTGATCCTTCAAGTAGGTATCACGGATGCAGTTAACTGCAAATCCCTCGTAGTACTTCACGCCCTGAGCATCTGCCACAGGGTCCTTGCGGTCCAATGAAAGATGGAAGTGGAAGTTAGGGAATTCCTTCTCAAGCTCCCAGAAATCCTCCAGGAAGAATGCCTCACCCAATGCACGCGCGCCGTAGAAGAAGTGAAGCTCACGATCTGTAGTGTGCAAAGTCTTGGTCATGTGCATGATCTGCGCACGCAATGGAGCCATACCGGCACCACCACCAATCCAGATCATCTCCTTGCCCGATGTGAAGTTAGGATGGAAGTCTCCGTAAGGACCACTCATCATTACCTTGTCGCCTGGCTTCAATGAGAAGATGTAAGAAGAAGCGATACCTGTTGGTACGTTCTGGAATCCTACCTGTGGACGTGGCAAGAATGGAGTTGTGGCGATACGTACGGTCAGGGTGATGATGTCACCCTCGTCAGGATAGTTCGCCATAGAGTAAGCACGAACGGTAGGCTCTGGGTTGTGAGCCTTGAGAGAGAAGATGTTGAACTTCTTCCATGCGCCGATGTACTCCTCGCCAATGAGATCCTTGTCGAAGTCCTTGTCGTAATCGATGCAGTCGTATGCAGGAATCTTGATCTGAGCGTAAGAACCCGGAACGAAGTCCATGTGCTCGCCTGGAGGCAATGCCACCTTGAACTCCTTGATGAAGCTGGAAACGTTCTTGTTGGAGATAACCTCGCACTCCCACTCTTTCACGCCCATCACACTCTCAGGCACCTTGATCTTCAGGTCGCCCTTCACCTTGCACTGGCATCCCAGGCGCCAGTGGTCCTTGATCTGCTTGCGGGAGAAGTGAGGCTTCTCGGAATCGAGAATCTCGCCGCCGCCCTCGAGCACCTGAACCTTACACTGGCCACAGCTTGCCTTACCACCGCAGGCAGAAGGCAGGAAGATGCCGTTCTCATTCAGCGTAGTCATCAAACTGCTGCCCTGAGGCACGTTGATGGTCTTGTCGCCATTGATTTCGATATTTACATTTCCGCTAGGGCTCAGATACTTCTTAGCCACGAGCAGGATGATAACCAGCAGGAGAATCACCACGAGGAAAACTCCGATACTAGCCAATATAAATGATGTATTACCCATATCTATAGTCCTCCTTTTTTAGATTTTCAAGCCTGAGAAGCAAAGCATAGCCATTGCCATGAGGCCTACTGTGATAAATGTGATGCCGAGTCCCTGCAATGGCTTTGGCACGTCGCAATACTGCATCTTCTCGCGGATGGCTCCCATCAGGACGATGGCGAGAGTCCAACCCAGACCGGAACCTACGGCATAAACGATGCTATCCCATACAGAGGTGATAGCCTGAGTATTGGCAGGATCCATCAGGATGCGCTGCTGCATGAAGAGCGATGCACCCATGATGGCACAGTTTACGGCAATCAATGGCAGGAAGATACCCAGCGCTGCATAGAGCGAAGGTGAGAACTTCTCTACAATCATCTCGACCAGCTGCACGATACCGGCGATGACGGCGATGAAGAGGATGAAGCTCAGGTAAGTGAGGTCAACACCCAGAATGCCATCGGCGCTGAGCACCTTGGTCTGCAACAGGTAATCTACAGGCACGGTGATGAGCAACACGAAGGTTACTGCCAAGCCCAGGCCCAAAGAGGTCTTCACGTTCTTGGATACTGCCAAGTATGAACACATACCCAGGAAGTAGGCGAAGATCATGTTATCGACGAAAATCGAACGGAAAAACAAACTTATTGCGTGCTCCATCTTACTTCTCCTCCTTATAAATATAGGCACGATGTACCCAGATTACACATCCAACGAGAATCAATGCCATGGCTGGCATGGTCATCATACCGTTGTTAACATATCCAAAGCTGTAAGCTCCCTCTGGAATCAGTTGGAAACCTAGCAGAGAACCACGGCCCAAAAACTCACGCACTGCACCCATAATCACGAGGATGAGGGCGTAACCCAAACCATTACCTACACCATCGAGGAATGAAGGCCAAGGCTTGTTCATCATGGCGAACGCCTCCAAGCGACCCATCAGGATACAGTTGGTAATGATAAGACCCACGTACACTGAGAGCTGCACGCTCACGTCGTAGGCGAAAGCCTTCAGCACCTGGCTCACGATGGTAACCAGGGCAGCAACTACCACCAGCTGGACGATGATACGGATGCGCTGAGGGATGGTGTTGCGGATGATGGAAATAATCACGTTAGAGAATGCCGTGATGATAGTAACGGCAAGTCCCATCACAATGGCTGGCTTCAGCTGGGAAGTAACAGCCAGGGAACTACAGATACCAAGCACCTGGACGAGAATAGGGTTGTCGCCGTTCAGTGGCTTGATGAATGCCTCCTTATTTTGTTTACTAAATAATGCCATAATATCGCTTAATTATTTAATGAATTTAGCAAGACCTTCCTTGAGCATTGCATCCACACCATTAGATGTCAATGTAGCACCGGTAACGGCATCCACATTGTTAGGGTCGCTGGCAGGAGCGTCTTTCTCAACGCCCAGAGCGATGCCCTCTACTCCATCCTTGTGAATCTTCTTGCCTTGGAACTTCTGCTGCCACTTCAGGTTGTCCTTGATTTCAGCACCCAGTCCGGCTGTCTCGCCTTCGTGGTTGAAATATACGCCATAGATGGTGTTGTTGTCGGCATCCACGGCGATGAAGCCTGAAATACCGCCCCAGAGACCCATACCCTTCACGGAGTAAACGGTCTTCTTCTGACCATCAATCTCGCACTCGTAATACTTCATGCCGTCCTTCTCCTTCTCTTCCTTCACCACCTCTTTATATTTGGCAGCCGCAGTAGCGTTGTCAAGGTCGCGCAGGTTCAGGGAATTCAGAATCTGCTTCTGAGTATCAAGAGCCACGTTGGCATCCTGTGTTGTCTTCAGCGAAGAAGACACGAACGCGAGCAGGAATGCCACGATTACCACGATGATAACCGAATAGATAATAGTATAGCTATTTGAATTTGTCTTCATATCTACATTCCTCCTACATTATTTAATAGCACGTTTAGCACGGCGTGAGATGTTGCCCTGAACTACACAGTAGTCGATGAGTGGAGCAAACATGTTGCCGAAGAAGATAGCGAGCATCATACCCTCTGGATAACCTGGGTTCATCACACGTACGATAACGGCGATGGCACCGATGAAGAATCCGTAGAAGTACTTACCCTTCTCAGTACGGGCAGAGGTTACAGGGTCGGTAGCCATGAATACGGCACCGAAGCAGAAACCACCCAGCACGATGTGCTCATACCAGGCGATAGGTGTCATGCCGAGAGCCTGGAAGATAAGCGCCATCACGATACCGCCTGCGAATACGCTGCCCATGGTCTTCCATGATGCGATGCCTGTCCAGAGAAGGATGATGGCACCGATGGCGATGGCGATGACTGAAGTCTCACCGATACAGCCAGGAATGAAACCGATGATAGAATCGCAGAGACTAGCTGAAGGTATGCCGCCCTGAGCCAGTTGACCGAGAGGAGTAGCAGCAGTGAAGCCATCAGGCAGGGTGTTACCCAGGCCGAAGATAGCGTCCTTAGCCACCCAGACCTTATCACCACTCATAGCCAATGGATATGAGAAGAAGAGGAACATACGGGCACCTACAGCCACATTGAAGATGTTCATACCGGTACCACCGAAGATTTCCTTGCAGAAGATGACTGCAAAGGCGCACGCCAGGGCGAGCATCCACAGCGGTGTAGAGACAGGAATGATCAATGGGATGATGATACCGCTGACGAGATAACCCTCCTGGATTTCCTCGTGCTTCCACTGAGCCCAGGCAAACTCGATGCCGAGACCCACGATGTAGCTAACCAGCAACTTAGGGAGGACAGCCAGGAATCCGAAGCCGAAGACCTCGATGAAGCTGGCAGCGTCCAGTGTACCTGCAGCCTTGAAATTCTGGTATCCCACATTATACATACCGAAGAGCAATGCAGGAATCAGGGCGATTACCACAAAGCTCATGATGCGCTTCGAGTCGATGGAATCGTGGATGCTGGCTCCGCTCTTCGCTGTCGTATTTGGCACGTACAGGAAGCTCTCAAAACCGTCAAACACGCTCTCGAAGGCATGCAGCTTACCTCCCTCTTGGAAGTTAGGCTTTATCTTATTGAGATAATTTCTTAATGCACTCATTATTTAAATAATTAACAGTACTAAAAACTAAGCATTCTCCTTGCGCAGGGTGTTCAAGCCCTCACGTACTATCTTCTGCAATTCGAGCTTAGAGCTATCCACGAACTCAGCTACCGCAAAGTCCTCAGGACTAACCTCATAGATACCGAGCTGCTCCTGCTTGTCGATATCGCCTGCGATGATTGCCTTGATGAGATACTCACCGAAGATGTCCATAGGGAGAACCTGGTCGTACTCGCCGCTCATAATCATGTGGCGCTCGCCACCCTTGATACGGGCATCGAGATTGTACTCCTTCTTCTTGCCGAAGAGCCAGGAGAGATAGGAACGCGAGGTAGAGAACTGGTTGGTGCGTGGAAGAATCCAGCCGAGCATCTCGTCGCAGTCGTCACCCTCTGGGATGGCTGTGATCTCTGAGGTGTGTCCACCTACGTAATCTGCCATGGTGGTCTTAGTACCGGTCAATGGATTGCCATTGATCAGGCGCACGTGTGCGGTAGCCTTCAGCTGTGCTTCAACGAAAGCTGAGAATGGTGTACCTACCAACACGTTAGCGTAACCGGTCTGCTTCATTTCGCTACCAGCTACAGCCACCTTCTTGTGGAGATCAACCTTACCTGTAAGGAAGAGGCGACCGAAAAAGATTACCGATGCAGGATCTACAGTCCAAACCACCTCGCCCTTGTTTACAGGGTCGATGTTGTTCACCTGTACACCTACATTACCAGCAGGACAAGGACCATCGAAAACATTGATTTCCACGTTCTTAGCCTCGCCAAGCGCATTGCAGTGCTGCTCAACTCCAACGCCAAGATAAGTTTTCGCAATCTTGCTCAAGGCTGTCAAACCTGCCTGGAAAGCTTCCTCATTGCCAGCGAGTTCTACCTCGAAATCGGCAGCGAGCGGCATGTCGCGGAGGGCAGAAACGAAAATTGCCTTAGGAGTGGTATCCGGTGTGGTGGATACAGCGTAAGGCAACTGGTTGATGTAACCGAACAATCCAGCCTCGAGCAACGCCTGCTTCACGGCGGCACCATCCAATGACTCAACGTTTTTCTTACCAAAATCCGTAGAGGTCTGCTCAGCGTCTGCCTTCACCTTGATGCAAAGCACCTTGCGACGCTCCCCTCGCTCAATGGCGGTAACCTGACCGCTCACTGGTGAGGCAAACTTCACCTCTGGGCAAGCCTTGTTCACAAACAAGGCATCTCCGGCATTGACATGGTCGCCCTCGCGTACAACTACCTTAGGAGTAACACCCACGAAGGCTGCAGGTACGAGTGCATACTCGCTAGCCTGTACCACAGGGATGGCTACATCCTTGGAAGCCTTACCCGTAAGGTTAATGTCCAAGCCTTTACGTAACTTAATTACATTTGCCATAACTACATTAAAAAAATTATATTTTAAAACTGATTTTCCGTGATATTTTTGTGAAAACATTCAAATTATGCTGCAAAAATAGCAAAAAAAAGTAAGACGGGGAAGAAAAAACACTAAATTATTTGATAATGTAACAAAAAAGAAGTACTTTTGTGGCTAAAATTCAAGACTTATTCAGATTGCAAGCCTGTTTTGACAAACACAGATTGCAAATTAACGGCAAATGCCCATTGCAAATTAACATTAAATATTCATAAGACTCTGAAACGATTTAAACATATCATCAGCTGTATCATCTGGACTATCTTCGCCCTTTATGTGATACTCATCGTACTGTTGCATCTGCCACCAGTACAGACCTTCCTCGGCTCTACCGTAGCCACTGCCCTCGCCCAGAAATTCGGAACAGAAGTGAGCGTGGGAAGGATTAACCTGGGTTTCTTCAACCGAATCATCATCGACGATGTGAGAATGCTCGACCAGAAAGGCGACAGCATGATCTATGCTTCACGACTCTCGGCAAAGGTGGACCTGCTGCCGCTGAAAGACGGAAAAATCTCGGTTTCATCGGCACAGCTCTTCGGTCTGAGAGCCAACATCTACAAGCAGAATGCCAAGAGCGACATGAACATCCAATTCATGCTCGATTCGCTCGCCTCGAAGGATAGCACCCAGCACAAGCCACTCGACCTGCGCATCGGAAGCGTCATCATCCGCCACGGATCCATCGCCTACAACCAGCGCGACATCGCATCGGCTGCAGGGGTATTCTCGCCTCAACACATCGGCATCAGAAATCTCTCTGCACACATCGCCCTGCATCATCTCACAGACAACGATATTCATCTATCCATCAAGAAGATAGCCTTCACCGATAAATCAGGACTTCAAGTAAAGAATCTGCGATTCAAGGTGAATGCAGACAAGCATCAGGCACGCCTGAGCGACTTCCAACTGGAACTCCCGAAGAGCCACCTGCTGCTGGAAGACCTCATCGCCACCTACCGCACAAACAAGAAGGGAAAGCTCATCAGCGAAACGCTGCAGTTTGAGGGCGGCATCAAGCCATCGCTCATCACCCTGTCGGATGTGGCTTGTTTCGCTCCTATCCTCAGAAAATGGAACGATGCCCTCTACATCGACACCCACTTCTCGGGCACCAGTACATCGGCACGCATCCACCAGCTCCACTTCAAGACCCAGAGCGGAAGCATCCTGCTCAAGGCGAACGCCAAGGCAAGCGACTGGAACCGAAAGCTGCACTGGCTCGCCAACATAGAGACCCTGAAGGTTTCTGACGAGGGCATGGAGCAGATAGCCGCCAACCTGGGCAGCAAAGTGAAGATTCCGAAAGAGGTGCTCCGACTGGGCAACATATATTATAATGGTGTAGCCAGTGGAAAAGGCAAGAGCCAGATAGGAACCAAGGGCGTACTGCGCACCGACGCAGGAAACGTGGAGATAGACGCCCACCAGAACGGCAAGCAGCTCTACGCCAAGGTGAATACCAAGGGCATCAACCTGGGCAAGATTCTCGACAACGCCAAGCTGGGCATCATCGCCGCACACATCACCGCACAGGGTACCAAGGAACATCTTGTGGCAAAGGGCGAGATTCCGCTGTTCGACTTCAACAACTACCGATTCTGCAACATCAGGCTGGACGGCAGCTACAACAAGGGAATCATTGACGGACTCGCTTCCATCGCCGATCCGAATATCACCCTGCAGGTGGCGGGCAAGTACTCCATCCCGAAGAAGCAGTATGAAGCCCAGCTCAACCTGGCGCATCTGCAACCTACCGTACTGGGCGTGAAGATGGCAGACAACACCTACACCCTGAACGACATCAGGGTGAGTGTCAAGAACGAAGGAGCAGACAGCTATCTGGACCTGGAAGCGCCATTCGCCAACATCCACGTGAAGGGACAGTACGACTACGGCACCCTGGTTCAGACTATGACTAATATGCTGGCAAGCAAGCTGCCTACCCTACCTGGCATCGGCAAGACCAGCGACAAGACAAGGAACAACTTCAGCATAGAGGCAGAAATAGCCTCTACCGAAATACTGCAGAGAATGCTGGGCGTGCCGCTCGACATCCAGCAGCCGGTGGTGATAGACGGAAACATCTCCGACCTAGACCGCTCGGTAAACCTCACGGCACAGTTGCCAGCCTTCAGCTACAACGGCAGCGACTACAGCGGCGGAGCCCTGCAGATGAACACCGAGGGCGACACGCTGAAGGTGGATGCGCGCATCAAGACGGGAGCGGCGGGCAGCATAAGCCCTACCCTGCACGTGAAGGCATCGGCAGCCGACAACACCCTGATGGCATCGCTGGGTTACAACAACCACTCCAAGAGCCTGCCTATCCACGGGGCGCTGAATGCCGAGGCGCAGTTCTACAAGAATACGGACAACGTATCTACCGCCCACGTAGATATCAAGCCATCGGTAATCCATATCGCTGAAAAGCCTTGGGAGGTGCATCCGGCTGACATCACCTACAGCAAGAACCACCTGGAGATAGAAAACTTCGAGGTAAGCCACGGCGACCAGCATGTGGCGGTGAACGGACTCGCCACCCCGAACAAGGAAGACTCCATCGTGGCGCAGCTGAAGGATGTGGATGTGGAGTATATCCTGAACCTCGTAAACTTCCACTCGGTGGATTTCGCAGGCAAGGCTTCAGGCAAGGCGATTGTGAAGAGCATCTTCAATGATCCTGACGCCTACGCAAAGCTCGACATCAAGGACTTCGAGTTCGAACACGGTCCGATGGGAATACTTCATGCCAACGTAAGCTTCAACAAGGAACTGAGTCAGATAGACATCAACGCCGTGGCAGACGAGGGCGAGGAGCACCAGACGCTCATAGACGGATATGTATCGCCGAAGCGCAACTACATAGACCTGGGCATCGAGGCGCAGGGTACGAACATGAAATTCATGGAGAGCTTCTGCGGCAGTTTCATGGACAACATCCAGGCAAGGGCGAAAGGAAAGGTGAATCTGGTGGGCGACCTGAGCGACATCAACCTGGTGGGCGATCTCTACGCCACCGGCAAGATGCACATGAAGCAGCTGGGCACCGAGTACAGTTTCAAGAACCTGCATGCCCACGCCATTCCGGATGACATCCTGCTGAACAATGACACCATCTTCGACCGCAACCACAACATGGCACTCGTAAGCGGCGGTATCCATCACAAGCACCTCACCCGACTGAGCTACGACCTCACCCTGAAGGCGCACAACTTCCTGGGCTACGACACCCATGAGTTTGGCGACAACACCTTCTACGGTACCGTCTATGCCACTGGCGAGGTGGGCATCCACGGCAAGAGCGGCGAAACCATCATTGACATCGATGCAGAACCGGGACCTGGCAGCATCTTCGTATATAACGTGGCGAGCCCCGATGCCATCAGCGACAAGAGTTTCATCCACTGGCACGACATCGCTCCGGAGCAGACCGACAGTCTGAAGCTGCAGCAGAAAGATACAGACGACGACATCGACTTCTCGTCAGACATGCGCATCAACTTCCTGGTGAATGCCACTCCTAACCTGACGCTGAAGCTGATGATGGACCCTCAGAGCGGCGACTACATCACGCTGAACGGTAATGGCGTACTAAGAGCCAACTGGTTTAACAAGGGATCCTTCGACATGTTCGGCAACTATGTGGTGGACCACGGAGTGTATAAGCTCACGATACAGAATGTAATCAAGAAAGACTTCGAGTTCATGCCGGGCGGAACCATCGCCTTCGGTGGTAATCCATACAATGCGCCACTGAATCTGCAGGCGAAATATACGGTGAACGGTGTTCCGCTGAGCGACCTGAGCATCGGCCGTTCGTTCAGCAGCAACAACATCCGAGTAGATTGCCTGATGAACATCACGGGCACTCCTCAATCGCCGAGCGTAGATTTCGCAATGGACCTGCCTACGGTGAACACGGATGCCAAGCAGATGATCTACTCAGTCATCAATTCGCAGGAAGAGATGAACCAGCAGGTACTCTATCTGCTCGCCATCGGACGATTCTATGCGCAGACCAAGAACAACCAGAACAGTGGGGATGCCGACCAGCAGAGTCAGACATCACTGGCGATGCAGAGTTTCCTGAGCGGTACGATTTCGCAGCAGCTCAACACCGTATTATCGAATGTGGTAAAGAGCAACAACTGGAATTTCGGTGCCAACATCTCTACGGGCGATGAAGGCTTCAACAATGCAGAGTACGAAGGAATCCTGAGCGGAAGGCTGCTCAACAATCGCCTGCTGTTCAATGGTCAGTTTGGCTATCGCGACAACGCGAATGCAACGCAGAGTTTCATCGGCGACTTCGATCTCCGTTATCTCATCTTCCCGAATGGCAATCTCGCCGTGCGCATGTATAACCAGACCAACGACCGCTATTTCACCAGAAACAGCCTCAACACGCAAGGTCTCGGTCTGATCATGAAAAAGGATTTCAACGGCTGGCGCGACCTCTTCGGAATCAAGAAGAAAAAGAAAGAGGTGAAGAAGAAGAAAGAGGTGAAGAAGAAAAGCGGGAGCCAGAAAGCCATCCGAAAAGAAAACAAATAATCATAAAAAATAAATCCGCAGGAGCTAAGTTATGCTCTCTGCGGATTTTTTTGTATGGAGAAAAGTTTCGCGGAAGATGAGGGATTCAAACCCCCGATACCCGGAAGAGGGTATACCGGATTTCGAGTCCAGCGCATTCGGTCACTCTGCCAATCTTCCTTTGTCTGAAATGCGAATGCAAAAGTACTACTTTTCAAGCATCCGACAAAAAATCAGACGAAATTTTTAACTAAATTAATGTTTAGGCTGGCAGATTTTACCAACCTAAACATTTCGTTATTTTACAACTGCTGCAAATATCTGTCTGCCTCGATAGCAGCCTTGGCACCAGAGCCGGCTGCAACAATGCCCTGACGATAAACCGGGTCGGCAACATCGCCGGCAGCAAATATGCCAGGAAGATTGGTGCTCGCAGTACCAGGAACCACCTTGATGAATCCCTGCTCATCCAAATCGATGAAATCCTTGAAGAGATCGGTGTTAGGCTTATGGCCGATAGCCAGGAAGAAACCATCGATGGCAATATCAAACTTCTCTTCATTAGCCTCACCCATGTGGCGAACCAGATGAGCGCCCTCTACTCCATTCTTTCCAAACAAGCCGATCGTATTGGTCTCGAAAAGAATCTCGATGTTCTCCTTCTCCTTCACACGCTTCTGCATGATCTCAGAAGCACGGAGATAAGGCTTGCGCACAATCATATACACCTTCTTGGCAAGACCAGAGAGATACATCGCCTCCTCGCAGGCAGTATCACCACCACCCACTACGGCAACCGTACGCTTGCGATAGAAGAAACCATCGCAGGTAGCACAGGCAGAAACGCCCTGTCCACGATATTTCTCCTCATCAGCCAGACCGAGGTACTTGGCAGAAGCACCAGTAGCGATAATCACGGTATCAGCCTCGATCTCGTTGCCACGCTCACCGGTAAGATGATAAGGGCGGGAAGAGAAATCCACCTTTGAAATGCTTCCGTCGCGCAGATCCGCACCGAAGCGGGCAGCCTGCTCCTTCATATCCATCATCATCTGGGTGCCATCCACACCATTAGGATAACCAGGGAAGTTCTCTACTTCCGTGGTGATGGTAAGCTGGCCGCCTGGCTGCATACCAGAATACAATACAGGATTGAGTCCAGCTCTACCTGCATAAATGGCAGCTGTATATCCCGCAGGACCGCTACCTATAATCAAAGTCTTTACTTTTTCCATTATATTTTATTATTGTTGTTTTATTATGATCTTGTTATGATCTTGAGAGATTTATCGGATACCTACAATCTTATGCATCTGAAGTGAAAGCTGCCATTCCGGATGCTGTTTCACATAGTCGATGCAGCCGGAGAGGATAAAGCGGTTGCGGACATCATTGCCCACATCGCAAGGCTGCAGATACTGATAGGTGGCTTCCAATCCATAATTGCTTACTTCGTGGGCGCCGTCAAAGACCAGCTTCAGCTCATCCACCTTCTTCAAGGCGAGTTCGCCGCCCTCCGTGAAGTCCAACTTGGGCGAACAGGTAATCCAGTCGATGCCCTCAGGAACCACGTGGGTGCCGTTGGTTTCCATCGAAAGATAATATCCCTGCTGATGCAGGAGATGGATGAGTTCCGCATCCACCTGCAGGGTTGGTTCGCCACCGGTAAGAACGATGAAGCGGCAATCGCCGCCCTTCTCCAGGCACGCAGCCAGGATGTCCTCGGCGCTCATCTCCTTATATCCCTTAAAATCAGTATCACAGAAAGGACATTTCAGATTGCAGCCGCTCATACGAACAAACACGGCTGGCCTGCCCGACCATCTTCCTTCTCCCTGAAGGGAATAGAATATCTCGTTTACTTTATACATTTTTCCTTATATTTATTACCAGCTCCGATTTTAAGGAACCAGATGCTCGATTCCTCTGATTTTCTCTTCATCAACCACCACGGCAGTATTGCCGAAGCTCTCCTGCACCGTAGCCTTATAGCACTCTGGAAAGAGATTTACGAGCCATCTTCCGATATTCTCGGCGGTAGGATTGAAATCAAACACCTCGTTGAGATTGGCGTGATCCATCTTACCATGCACCGCTTTCTTGACATGGGTGAAATCTATCACCATGCCATCCTGGTTCAACTCTCTGCCCACAAAAAAGAGTTCTATCTGCCAGTTGTGACCATGCAGACTGCTGCACTTACTCTCGTAACTGAGGGTAAGCGAATGGGCTGCTGATATTTCTAATTTCTTTGAAATGAAGTAAATCATCTGTTATTTCTTGTCTTATTTCTTGTCGTTTAACTTTGCAAAGATACATTAATTCATTTAGAATACAAAATAAAACCGAAAGTTTCTTTCAAAAAAATCTATAAATCGCTGAATCAGAGAATAAAAAGCATCAAGAATCGGTTTATGGTCGGCGATAAGTCGGTGTTACTCTATTCAACTATACATCTTATCACAATCTTTGTTTTGTTTCATTTAGCCAGCTATTTTTCTGCAAGCGCTCAAAATAAATTTGGTTAATATATAATATTTGTTAGATTCTTGCGTTTTTAATATAGATGGCTGTAATGGCATCTTTGACAGATTGCATTATACCATATTAAATATATATTAGTATTAACTAGGGCATTTCACTTAAAAAAAATTAGAGAAATGACCAAAAAAAAATTATCTCATCTCGAAAATCAGCCTATCCAGGAGATTATTGGATGGACTCCGCCTGTTCTGCACCAGGCGTCCGAATGTTACGTATCCTTTAAAGCTTATGACCCTAGCTGCAGTCGTATGCGTCTGAAGAAGATCATGCTCGGGCATATTAAGGGCAAGCGAAATCAAAGAATTTATGGGGAAGCTCTTATAAAGCGTCTTACTCAGAAACTTCTAGAAGGCTGGAATCCTTGGATCGAGGAATCTCGCCCAGAGGAATACGCATTGTTTGATGAAGTATGTGACAAGTACAATATGTATCTCTCTAAAATGACCAAAGAAGGAGGTATCACGGCAGGTACCAAGTCCAACTATGAGCACAAACTTGCTTTTATGAGAAAGTGGATAGCCAAGAGTCAGCATATTACATATATCTATCAGTTTAACAAGAAGCTGATTTCCGACTTCCTGGACTACATTCTTATCGATAGAAACAACAACTTGAGAACCAAGAATAACTATATTGGCTGGCTTAAGTCGTTTTCAAGCTATCTCATCGCAAGAGGGTATTTGACTAGCAACCCAACTTTAGGTCTGAATACCTCAACCAAGCTTGGTCCAAAAAACCGAGATGTAATCCCTAACGAGATACTAATAGAGATAAAATCGTATCTTACCAAAGAGAACAAGCATTATCTCTTAGCCTGCTATATGATTCATTATCTGTTCGTCCGCCCAGGCGAAATGTGTTTTCTGAAAATCAAAGATCTATCTGAAGGCAAAAGAACACTAACATTAAGCGGAATACATACAAAAAACGGCCATGATGCTGTTATAACTATACCCAATCATGTCATTGGGCTAATGAGAGAGTTGGAGATTTTCTCTGCACCTCCTGATTACTATATATTCAGTAACGACTTCCGACCAGGATCAGAAAGAATAAAGGCTATAGCATTCACTAGATTCTGGACGAGCAACGTAAAGAAAGCTTTAAATTTAAGTGATGTATATAAGCTCTATTCTCTTAAGGATACGGGTATCACAAATATGATCAAGGCAAAAACAGACCTTCTATCCGTAAGAGATCAGGCAAGACATTCCTCTGTGAAGGTTACGAACATCTATACTCCGCAAGAATGCATTGAAGCAAACGCTGCGCTTGTAGGATATGAAGGAGTGTTCTAAACATAGCGATTGTAGGGGATTTATTCTCCTACAATCCTACTTTCCTACAAAATACTGTTAGGATGGCGGAAATCCTTCTATTCGTATGCGCCCATTTGATGTTGCATATATCTCCAGCTCGTATCCGCTATCCAACATCCTGGATATTTCGCTTTCACTCGGGACTTCCTTTCTCTCTTCTATTTTCCTGTTTAAAATTTCGTTTGCCATATTCTTATATTTTATATCGATATTAAACTTCTTCCTCAGATGAATCGACTGAAAATGCCCCTTAACCGTGAAGTATTGCCAGGATTCCTTGCTCAGTTCTTCCTTGATGATTTTCCTCTTCATGCCATATTCGTTATAATGACTGAAGATTCCCAGGTATGAATTTACCGACTGGATAGCCTTGTTGATAGTTTCAATATTTCCAGCCTTTGCAGCTTCATTGAGCTTGCGTACAGACTTTCTGTAGTTATTGACGGTATTGTTAACCGAATATATCCTATCCCGCTTAATGATGGCTCCAACAAACCTTACTCCCTTAGAATAATGCTGGAAATAGAATTTCTTCTCATTCAGTCGCAGACCTAAGGATGCAAGCGTCTCCCTTATCATCGGCATCAAGCGAAGGAGCGCTTCTTTCCTTCTTGCTACCAGCACCATATCATCTACATATCTCACATGATGCTTGCAGTAGTAGTCTATCTTCCAGTCGAGTTTCGACAGCAGGAAGTTCGCAAAGAGTTGGGCAAAGAGATTGCCGATAGCTACACCTCTGTCCTCTCCGTTCGTGAACAATGACTTCTCTTTGGGCAGGAACTCCCAGAGATAATCTGCGCTTTTCTTCTCGCAATCCCTCTCTGGATGGTGCATGACCACCATATTGCACAACCAGCGGAGGTCTTCCTTGTCATCCCCATGATAATTCTCTACGATGAAATCATCTACCATCTTGGCAAGAAGTGGCTTGGAGATACTCATAAAGAATCCCTTCAAGTCGATTCCCATCACGTAGGCATCCTTCGTGTAATTCTCGCTCACTTCCCTGATATCCTGCTGAAGCTGCCTGATACCAGCAAGCTGGCCCTTGCCTTTTCGGCAGTTGTACGTACGGTCAGAAAACTGAGACTCGAACAGAGGTTCGAGTCTCAGTGCAATGTAATGGTGGATAATGCGGTCACGGAACTGACCGGCAAACACCTCTCGATAGCGAGGGTACTTGACAACAAAGCAGATAGATTTGCCTATCTTATACTGACGTGAATTGATTTCATCAAGCAACTGAACGAGGTTGCTCATATAGTTCATCTCAAATTCCGTAGCGCCGACTGTTTTCCGCTTGTGACGGCGGCAGTCGAAATATGCTTCTAAGAGTATGCAGAAATCTATCATTTCCTATTATATCATTATATTTGTTTCTTCCTTATCTAGTGCTGAAACCGGGCGAACGTGATTCCTGTCTCCAACCTTATCGTTCCAGTTGTTGAGGTTGCCGTCGCCGAAGTTCAGATTCCACGCGTTCGCAGAACTGTTCTCGGTTGTCGCCGCAAATTTCTTGTTCTTAACTATACATGATAGGATGCGGCCCATTTAATAAGGAAGGATGCTCTCTCGGCTTGACTTATCTTACCGACCCTAGCTTAAACCACTCAAGCTACGGGCTACTGTCTGGAACTCCTTTCAGTAGCCTGTGCTTTAAGGAGTGATCCCTTCCATGCTGTGCATTGCTTGCCAACACTCTCGCGCAATCGGAGAAGAGTTGCCAGTCTGTTCGTACCCATTATCCACCTCTGTTCACCTGCAATATCAATCAAGGTTGATATGACTTCAAGGTCTGTCTGCAACTGTGCGAGATGTTCGATTCGTACATTCAAATCGCCAAGCATATACGCTTTAGCGATATGATTCAGGCTATCAATAAGCATATTGCATAGCCTGTCTCCGAATATCGGACGCTGCGATTTCGGGAAATTCCTAACCACGCCAATCGTGATATCAAGCATCTGCTTGGTATCGATGTATATTCTCGTTTTACTTGCCAACTTCGTTGCTGCCATATCTCTCTTGATTGATATTTTAATTTGCCTTTCTGGGGTGTCCTCGACTTTAAGGTCGAGGACGATTAACTATTAACAACTAACTATCGTAAAAATGCTGAAACCGGGCGAACGTGATACCTGCCTCCAACCTTATCGTACCAGTAGTTGAGGCTGCCGTCGCCGAAGTACAGACCCCACGCGAGCGCAGAACTGCCCTCGGTAGAGGACCAGTACCAACTGCTATCGAGGAGCTGCGCACCCTTGATGAGTGACAGAGCATAGTTGATTTTGAGCTTGTTGGCGTACATCATCAGCAATTCTCCGACAGATGGCAGCCACCAATATCCTGCCGTCAAACCTTTGCCCTTGCTGTTCGCGCGACTGTATGCCCTGCAATATCCTGGAGCGTATGATGCCGTATTGGTGACGTGTGCAGAGGATGAAGCCTTGATGGCTGCGTCCGTATGCTGACGGCCATTGAAGTCGAGCATGGCTGCGAGACGGTTATTTCCGCTAACCTCTGCTGCATAATTATCATCATTTCCGTAATTTGGCGAATCTGCCTGTACGGCAGCACTCGACCATGGCAGCGCATCTGCCTGGGTTGGAGCCACAACCAGGTGGCGGCCACCCTCGAAGATCACGACTCCGTCTGCAATTTCTCCCGATTTTTCGAGAGATGGCCATTGGTGTGGTTTTACCATCAGCGGATAGTTATCGCTAGCGCGATGGTACATGATGAAGATACCATCCTCGATGGCATTGAGATCCAGTCCACTGGTAATCACCTTGCGAAGTGTATCGAGGGTGATGCGGGTTATGTTTCCGTTGCTGTCAACAATCGGGAATGTCTGATTGCTGTTAACTGTTGTCACGGTGTTTACCGTCTTTAATGTCTTTACTTCCATAATTCAATAAAATTAAAGTTTGTTACCAATTTAAATCCGTCTCTCCAGTCCAAAATACACCTCTTCCAATATCAGATGTGCCCGGTACTGGATTTAGCCATGCTGGGTTTACATACATACAATTTACTGAGGCACCGCCCACTAATGGGTGCCAACCGCCAACATCACAAAAATGTACTGTCTGGTTGTTGTTTCCGTTAATAACTCGCCATTCCTTACCATTTCCCATGCCCGAAAAAGCATAATAGTAATCACTTGATGTGTTAAAAACCACAACGTCGATTGGCAAACCCGACAAATCATCAGTATTTGATGGGCTGTAAAGCGGTACGTAGTAGAAAGTCTTATTATCTGAGGTCTTGCCTGTTTTGAGGCTTACATACGTTCCTGTCTGATCCGCTCCTTTTGAATACACATACATATATGCACCTTTGACGACGGCCATAATCTTTTCCCTGTGCCCAAACATTCCACGGCAAAGTACGTCACTTGTGTAAAATCGGTTGCTTCGCTTTTTTTCGCTGTTGTAGCCCTGGCTGTACATATCGCCATCAAACCACATTCGCCCATCGCTACCAAAGGTAATATTACCCACGACTTTGCCGTTATTATCCACGCAATTTAGACTTTTGAAACTTCCGCTTACGGCTTTCATCGTTCCGCTAAATTCGCTATTGCCCGTAACCTTTATATTGTTGAATGTTCCGCTGTTGCAAATTACGTCACCGTTTTTTGCCTGAAAGATAATATTGCCATTGGCATCTTTCATGTCGATGGTCTCTACACCCAGATTTTTGACTAAGGCGTACTGCGTTAGCAATATCTTTGCGGCCACCATGCTGAACCGCGTGCCGAGTTTCCAGTTTCCTTTACCTCCGTATGTCTTATAATCAGAAAGCGGTGTCACTGAGGAACTCTTCGTGTGCTTCTTGTTGCACTCGTAGTATTCACCTTCGTATTCGATGGTATCGAAGAAAGCGACCTCATTGTTCTCAAGGGGGTAAAAGGTGAATCCATCCGGGAGCGATTTCCAGTCCTGGGGACCTCTCATATACTTTCCTTTTTCGCCCGGGTCTCCTTTTTCTCCCTGGCTTCCCGTCGTGCATATCGGTGACGTGGAACTGCTGGTACCATCGGTGTATGTGATGACGGATTTCGTCCAGATATAATATCCGTTCTTCCATGTAGGAGCCTTATCCTTCACCCATGAGCCTCCGGCGAGCGAGGTTGCCGATGAGGACAGGTAATACCATTCCTCAATCTTGGCGATGCCCTTTCCGGATGGCAGGCAGACGGGTTCACTCAGCTTCTCGTTCCCATTCGTATAGTAGATATGGGTGCGAGTCCAGATATAGTGACCATTCTGCCAGGCAGGAGCATTGGTCTGCCAGCCGGATGTAGGGGCAGTAGAACTGCTCGTGGAGTCTGCATATTCCACATCGGTGTTGGAAATGCCAACACCGATGCGGTAGAATTTGATTATTACGGTTTTTGATGCCATTATTTTTCCGAATCTATGGTGAGTCCAATATCGCTGTATCCGCCGTTGATGCAATCCTGTCTTGTCACGGTGAAGGAACTGAGCGCCTTGGTATTATTTCTGCTTGCTTCCGTGTTGAGAACCACACCCGACTGCGACTTCAGGGTGAAGAAGAACTTGGAGGCTACTACGTTATTCGTACCTCTGGTCACGAGCTTGGGAGTATAGGTTACGGATCCGTTGCCCGAAGTATCCTCATCGATGCTTCCGTCCGAAGGAGATGGATGAGGTTCTATCTCGTAAGGATCACTTGTATCGATGACGGTCTGGAAATCGAATCCCAGCATGCTGTCCTTGCTCATGCTGCTGTTGTTATATACCTCTACCATGAATTCTCTCGTACAGTTCACGTCGGTAGCCTTCACGGTTATGGTAGCACTGCTATCCCCTGAAATCTGCTCCCAGCCGCTCGCCGTGTTGGCAGCTCTGTACCACTTGTAATACAGTCCGCTGGAAAGCGTCTCGTTGCCCTGCGTGGTCTTTGCCTTCAGCACACAGCTGTCTGTCGGACTTTGAAGCGTAAACATCTTGCTGTCTCCAGTCATGATGGTGACTCTGTAGGCAGTTCCGGTATAAGGACTTACGGATATCGTGTACGTCTCCTGGATATCATCCGTCAGATCCGACTGCTGTCCCCTTGCAGTTATCTTGCCCACCATCTTGATGACGATAGACGCAAACCGGGAAGCTTCAGCAAGATTCTTCACGATTCTGAGACCGAAGTATGGCTGGTTCGTACTAGGGCGGATGATTTCAAACATTCCGGCAAACAGCCCGTCAGAAACTCCGCTGGAAGCGAAGGTGATTTCCGAATCGTTGAAGTAATATCTCATGCTTACCGGAGTGACCGCACCTTCGACTGCTCTCGAAGATGTACAGATGAAATACAACTCAGGTTTGGTCTTGGAGAAATCCGGGTATGTCACCACCTGATTTCCTATCTGCTGGTATTCCTGATACAGGTCTCCGCTTGGCGACTGGATCAGCGGGGTGTAGGTACCAAGCTTGCTGAGAAACTTGATATGGACGGTTTTACTTGCGCTACTCATACCTTATTCCTCCTTGTTTTCAGGTTGAACACTTGCCTCCTCGCCGGGAACCTGCTCGCCAGGTTCCTCCTTAGCCTCGGCATTACCGGAAGAAGGCTCCTCCTTACCTTCGGTTTCATCCGTGGCAGGCTCCTCTATGACGAATCTCTCGTCTGTAGCTACAGGCAGAAGATGAGTACACTCACCATCCTGCTCCTGCTTCGCAGATTCCCCGTCCATGGCTACAGCACCAATCTGGGCGAGAATCTGATTGAAGTTGATGAGACTGCCGAATACCATGATATCCTGCATCCAGAGCAGGAAATTACCGTCCTTGAACTGTGTACGGTCATTCTCAAGGTGCAGGAACTCTGCTACCTTGCGGTTCGCTTTTACATATCTTTCCATAGTTATATTGATAATTGATGATTTTCTGAAAATTAATGGAACACGATGGCCTTTCCGTCGCCATCCGTTATCACCTTGCCGTCTCCGTCTGCCAGCAGAGCCAGCGGATTGAGGATTACCGGGTCTATCTGCAGGATACCTCCAAGCTTGGCATCCATCAGGTCTGTGGGGATGGTAGGGTTGAGCCCGTGTCCCTGCTGGACGAAGTCTATCGCCTTCGTGCGACTGTTGGTGCCGAAATACCATATCGGGAGGATATCCTTGGTAGGATTAGGAATCTCGCCCACATTATCATATATGTAGGCTCTCGGATTGAAGTTCCTGGTTCCCGGCTGCAGAGTATCTATCGTGTCCAGGATCTCGACATCTACAGGAGGAACTCTTCTTGCTATCGTGATCACCTTGGAAGGAGAGGCATCTGTGAGCTGCACGGCAGATGGATTGCCGGCTGCGCTGTACTTCGCCCTGCATCTTATCGTAATCTGCTCACCCATCAGGGAGCGGTCAAGGGTGGCAGTGGTCCCGTCTGAGGATATCTTCAGCTCCAGGTCGTCTGCCGTCACCGCCGTGAAGTATCCGCTGCTGCGGGCTATCTCCCACACGAAGGCCCGCTTGCCGGCGCTGCATTCCTCTGTTCCGAGACGGAGAGATGCCGTGATAGTCTGCTTGTCCTCATCACGGGTCGGGTTATAGTAGCTGCTGCCACCAGAAAGCTGGAGCACCGGAATGTAATGCGTCGCATTACGGCATGTAATAGAGACGTCTTCTACAATATTATATATCTGTCCGGTTCTGGGGTCCATATACGTTGCCTTGAACCTGAGGAGAATGGGCTTCTGCGGTGCGGCATTGACATACCAGAGCAGCTTGCCGTTCTCGTCTCCACTCGTAGTGATCGTATATTTCCCTGCTGTGTTCACCAGAGCTGTCTTCTCTTCCACTCCGTCTATAACCCTGCGCCAGCTTACGTCCGTAAGCTGGGCATTGACGCTGCCGTTCGTCAGTATCAGGTCTCTGTCGATGATGCCGACTGTCGGCTTGATGCAGACCGGCACGAGAGAATAATCCGGCGAAAACTCTCCCGAGTCGGCATCATAGGTCTGCTCGTTCGGAACGCCACCTCCCAGCGTCACCGATTTATTGACCTGCAAAGGCTGGTACTTAAAATCAAATCTTATCTGTTTCATGATGATGATATTTGTTTATGGTTTCATATAATCTAAGGATACGGATTGTCTGTCTGCCTCTTTGCCCATGCCGTCCCTCAGGATGACTGTGGCGGTGAAACTGATTTTCTTCGGTACGCCATCACTGTCCAGCGAGAGGTCGTCCTGTGTCAGGACGATAGACTTGCCTGCACCTCCCCGCTTCTCAGCCCAGACGGTGTCCGAAGTCACGCGCTGCACTCCCTGCGAGTTCTCTGTATATCGGGTCCAGGCAACGTCCGTATCGAGGATATCATCCGTAATATCCTGCCCGTACAGGGTTGCCACGATGGTGAGCGGGGCGAGGAAATTGTCGAAGTCGTAGATGGCTTCCGCTTCCCGGAAATCCACGGTGAACGCAGGATTGCCTTCTATCATTGCCCAGTCGGTGCTGTTCCAGCGCGGTTCCGTATGGGTTCCAGTCTTCTGGCATCTCCACTTGCAGCCGGTGTACCATACGTCTGAAGTTTCATATTTGCCGGTTTCATCGTTGAGTGATGCACAGTAGTACTGGGCAGTCTTGTCAAAATTGCCTCTGTCCACATAGGTCACCACTGGCTTGCCCTGATAGTCTATCTGTATGATGTCCTGGGTGATGATGCCGGCAGCATACATATAGTCCCGGTCCTTCATCAATGGCAGGTTCATCTCCTTCAGGAAGGATGGCATATCTCCGAACACCATACCGTAGTTCCAGTTCTCCAGGATAGGCTTGGTCACTCCCGTGAGCTTCACGATCCTGCCTTCAGAACTCGACAGATAGAAGCATTGCTGGAGACTCTCATCCGTCTGGTTTCCCCATCTTGCGATATTCATGAGTTCGCAGGGAGGGAAATTCTTTCCGGCAGGAACCTCGCTGTCCGGATACAGAGATACCTCTATGTAGTTGGTCACGGCATTCACGCTGTTCACCCGCATCCACGAGGTGTAATAGAGAGCTTCCGTACCTTCCACCGCTGCAGTGGCGAGATTGTTGACGATACCCTTGAGTACGTTGTTTACGTGCTGGGCTGTGAAATAGCCTTTGTATTTCTGGCGAAGATGGAGTCCGTAGCAGTTGTCTCCCAGGTAGCTGACACTCTCTATGGTGTCGCTCTCCGTGAAGAGCTGGTCTCCCTCCAGTGCTGTCAGGCGGTTCACGATCAGCTCCATCACCTTCATGTACGAGCGTACGGTGATGCTCTCCACCTCAGCATTGCCAAGGGCATCTATCTGCGCACCCTTTCCGCCATTGATTCCTGCAACGAAGTCGCCGAACGTAGCTCCTTCGGCAAACCGGATCAGCTTCTCTGCCACATCGGCAATATCCTTGCGGAGGATCTTCCTGCTTGCCTTGCCGTTTTCTGAAAAATCATCGGTTTCATCGGCAAAACCTGCCTTTATCTTCTTGTCCAGGAAGTGGAGATAGCCGTTGAATTCAGACAGTGCATCCAGCACCTCCATATTATTGTGGCGGTGGCCTACTCCACCTCCTCCAGAATAGGAGTCCGACAGATTTCCCACCAGACTTTCCAGGATGGCTGCCAGTGTGGTAACACCCCATTCTTCCGAATAAGGACTCTGCACTGGGAAGAGAGCCCCGCTACTAAGCGTCAGTCTTGAGCATTCAACTAAGCGCGGGGCGATAGTAAAATTTCCCAGATCCGGAAGCTGGATATCCAGCTGCTTAAAGCTTCCTGCTTCCGAGCGTGAAATATTCAGATACGGACGGGCATCTGAATACTTGTAGGTGAAGGTATAGTCTGAAGGCAGTTCCTTCGCCTCGTAGTTCACATCGCTCTCGATAACGGTTATCTTCCTGAGAGCATTGCCATGGTAAACATACTTGCCCAGAGACGGGAAGAAATCGAGTAGCCATTGGCGCTCTTTCTTATCCAGGAACCCGGTATTTTTCTTAAACTTCCGGGTGGTATCTACGCGGTATTCTTCAGAGTCTTCCTCGATTTCTGCCACATTATGTGTATGTTCTGCAGTATTCTCGCTGTTGCCGTAAGCTCTGAAGCAGTCTATACCTCCCAGCGAATTCTCGAACAGGAACCATTCTTCTTCCTCGCTCTTCATGCCACCGGCAAAGTATTGCTGTACGTAGGTAACCCGCTCTCCAGCCTGCTCTACCCAGACTTCGTAAACATGTGGCAGAATATCATCGCCTAATAGTTTGGCGATGATGGCGTATTGTACCGGAACGGTATATACCTTTCCTGCCTCCAGGCTTGCCAGCGTCAATACCTTCTCTTCGTAGCCGTGTCCGGTCCATATATATGCCTTACACTTCACCTCGCTAGCTTCAGCTGCATAGTAAGTGAGAAATTCCGGAGAGTAATAGGTTACCTCCTTCGTCTGCGGCTGCCAGGTGAGGAAATTGTTTTTCAGAAAATTTGCTGCCGAATCTGCCAACCGATCTACTCCGGCACGTATCACAGAGAAGGAGATTTCCTTCTTGCTGTCTTCGCTGCCAACCTCGTAAACCGTTGCCACGAAGGCTTTCATGATATTCGGCTGGATATAAGGTTCACTACTGTCCTTCACCTCAAAACTGAGCAGAGGAAGGATGATATCCTTAACGGACACCGTAATTCGGTTTTCATCGTTCGGCGTATAGGTATGCTGAACGATGTTCTGCTCTGCTCCCTGGTAACGAAGGGCGAAAACCACGTCTGTCTCCGAGTCGTTGTAGATCTCGAAGGCATTCATGGAACCTACCAGGCTCAGGGCATCTGGATATAATAAAACCTGTATCATCTTAATGTTGGGTTGATTATTTATACCGCAAAATTAAGATAATACAGGTAACTTTCAAAGGACTCCCACGTCCTAGATCTTCTCGCATTCCAGCCATGTCGTGGTGCAGTGGTACACCCATTTGGAGTGACGGAACATCGTCGCATGTCGGGTCTTCTGACTTACAAACGTCTTCTGCAGACCATATTTCTGTCCTACATATTCGGCAGAAGGGAGAGGAGGATAGATAATCTTGAAGGTGCGGTCCTTGTCGTCTCCCGAATTCTCATATTCGCTGCCCGACACCTCCACCGTCTCTTCATGGCCAACCCACCTGTAACCGCAGCTCAAGGCTGGCATCACGTCTATCATCCGCGAAGCTTCATGTATAGGGGTAGTCAGGGCGATGGTTCTGAGCTCGCTTTCCGTAGGTTCACTCTTTCCTCCGAGGGTAAACTTCAGCTTGTTGAAGAAGAAGCTCACGCCCCTGATCACCACCTTGGCATAGGAAGGCAGGTTCTGCTTCTGCGACTGAGTGAGCAGCAGCTTCACCTTGAGTTCCTGGAGTGAATTCCTCAGGAGGAGGTCATACTGGCGGTAGAACTTCTCGAAGATGCCGTCATCACCGTTATACACCAGGGCATAATCGAAAATCTTTCGGTAGAGGGACTCCTCTGAAGCATGGGATGGCGGACCGAAGCGGTTGTCGTATTCGTAGTGAATATCGTATGCCGTGACGGTTCCGCAAGGCATCTTATCGGCCGATACATACGGGAAGGCAAGCATCACCGGGGTAGTCACCGCTTCCTCGCTGCTCTCCGAATTGTCCTCGGCGACAACCTTCATCGATGAGTTGAGCGTGGCATAGCTGCCTATGTAGAGGAATCTGCCCATCTCCCGGCTGATGGTATCATCATCTGCCGACTGGCGGTACTTCAGCGTTCTCGTCTCCGGTATCATCTCGGGTATCTCGATATCCTGGGTGTCGGTATCTTCCTCGCCGGTATCATAGCTCTGCGAACCCTCGCCTATCTTCGACTTCACATGATAGTTGCCCGAATATCCGTCCTTGTAGAAGCAGCCATCTACCTTGTCGAAGTAGGCACCGGTGTTCTTCGCCAGCATATCCTTCAGGTCGTCGTAGCTGTCCTCGGCATCACTGTCTGCCTGGTGCTTCGCCCGAAGCACCACCCGCTTGTAGTCGGATGCCGTCTTATAGGATAAGGTAGGCTCCTCGGTCATCTGGCGGGTGAGATCTGCTGCAGGAGCACTCTCCACCGCATCCTTCAGGAAGATGATGTTCGCCTGGTGAGTCCCCTCATCGGAGACGAACTCGCAGAGGAACTTTTTCCGAAAAACTGAGAGGAAATCGGAGACGGAAACATCCGGCAGAAGGTCCTCGATGCGGATATGCCCGTTCACCATCACATCTATTACATTGTTCACCAGCACCATCTTGGTGAACGGCTCGGTCTGGGTGAAGAAGTTCTCCTGCAGGTCGTAGCCGAAATGCTTGAACACCCGCTTCAGAACGTAGTTGGCACGGATGAACGGAGAGATGTAGTAGCCTCGGGTCAGACTCACCGGTATCTCGTTTACATATTCCGTGCGGTTGAATTCGCCCTGAAACCTGTTCGACTTTCCGGCACACGTCACGAAATCGTAGGCATCAGGAGCTGCCACATACTCGTAGCCTCCGGTGTTCTTGAATCTCCAGTACTTGGCATCCGGCAGCTTCTGCTGGTTGCCCCATCCGTTCAGGATCTTGTAGTCGTAGCCGGTATCCTTGCCCGAGTCGTCGGTGAGCAGCACCGGGAAGATATCATAGTTCTCGTTCTTTCCGCCGATGAGCGACCGGCAGAAACTGATGCACTCATCGATGGTGCTGCACCCCGGTATCATCTCGTCCTTGAAGATGCTCTTCAGCTTCACGTTCTGTATCTTCGAATAGAAGGATCCGTCGTTGATGTAGAAGGAAGAGGAGATGTTGCCCTTGTGCTGAGCCGAGAGTACAATCTGCCTGCACTGGGCGAAATATTCCCCGTCCTCGATGCTCACGTTGGCAGCCACCATCTTCTCCCGCAGACCGAAGGTGTCGGGATATCCCAGTATCATGCGGTTGTAGTCGCTTGCCGGGATATCCAGCGGGGTTGTCGTCTCCCCATAGTCGTTGAAGAACGGATTCGTCCGTTCCACCTCCAGCTTGGCACCTTCGCCAAGCTGGTAGGTTTTTCCCTTATCCAGATTCGTTATTTTCATAGATCATCATTTATTTTTTGGCAAATTTCCTCGCCTGGTTTCTCAGTTCCTGCTTGGCATCAAGCTCCGTGAGCGAGATGTGGGAGTGAATTCCGTTGTCGCGAAGCTCCCTGAGCAGTGCCAGGAGCTCGTCATTACTGCGTCCGGACGTAGCAATTCCCGCGTCGCGATGTGGGAATTCCTGCGTCGCGACGTAGGAATCAGCCCCACTAAGACTTGGTACGGAGCGGGTACGGAGAGGGTACGGAGCAGGTTCTATGCTGCCTCCCAGTGCCCTGCCCTGCATGGCCATCAGATATTTGCCCATATCGAAGGTGCGGATCTGACCGGCTCGCTGGGCTGCATCCATCAGATGGATGAGCGGGGCGATGGTAGGATTTTCCAGGGCTGCATTCGATGCCACCCACTCCTTGCTTCTGCCCTTGGGACCCTCGCCCACGATGACGGTAGGATGGTCGATATACCCTCGCTTACCAGGTGAGTATTCGGCATTGAAGCGCTTGCCGTCCTGTTCCCGCTCCACGTCGATGCGTCCACCGCTCTCTCTTCCGCTGGCTATGCGACTGCCTGCCGAAGAGGTTCCGCTGGATGATCCGTTGAGGGTCATTCGCTTCACCTTCTGGCGCTCGGCATTCGCCACGGCCAACTGGGCTGCACCCGTCACACCCATCAGGGCAGCTGCCACACTTCCGGCTATCGGACCCATCTCGCTGTATGCCTTCATGATGGAGGTGGCAGTATTCGAGATAATCTGGGCTGCCTGCATGGCGAAGTTCACGTCGGCATACTTCTTCTGTATCTTCAGCTTCTCGTTGGCCTTCTTCTTCTCCAGTTTCTCCTGGAGTTCGGTGTTGCCCTCGGCTGCCTTGATTTCTGCATCATACTTGGCATCCACGTTTGCCATCTCGGCATTCTGCAGCGCACCCACGGCATTGCTGAAGAGGTCGGTGTAATACTGTGCCTGCTTCATGAAGGATTCCTTTTTCAGCTGTTGCACCTTCTTCTCGTATTCCTCCTGGGTGATATACTGGTTATCGAGTGCCTGCTGAAGCTGCGTCAGCTGCTGGTCATATTCGCTCTGCTTGTCGAAGCCGAGAGCCTGCCTTGCCTGCTTCTCCTTGTCTGCCTGCTGGGCAAGCTGCTCGGAGTGCTTGGCAGTGTATTCGGCATCTATCTGCGCCTGGGCATCCTTGTATGCCTTCTCTACCTGCACGGTGTCCTCTCCGTTCTGCTTGGCAAGGTCGAGGGCAGCCTGGTAATATCCCTTCAGCACTTCCAGCTTCTGGTCGCGCTGCTGCTCCAGGGTCAGTTCCTGCTGCGTCTCCCCTTGCTCCATCACCTTGGCAAGTGCATCCTGGTAAGCCTGCTCGGCTGCCACCTGCTGGTCGAAATGTGCCTGCTCTGCCTTGCGCTGGTTATCCAGCTGCTTCTCCTGGAGTGATTTCTTCTTCTCTGCATCCTTGATGTCGATGTTCTTCGACTGCTCGCTGTAGGAGGTCTCAATGGCGAGGATGTTGGCGGTATGCTGGGTCTTCAGCGCCTGCATGGCGAGGTCGTATTTCTCCTGAGACACCTGCTTCTGGGCGAGAGCCATGTTCCAGTTGTTCACGTCCTGCTGATAGTCCTGGTTGGCAGCATCGATATCAGTCTGTCGGTTTTCTGAAAATCCCTTCGATGCGATATCGTCGGGGTTAGGCTTAGAGGTGGTGTTTTTGGTTCCGGCATGGCCACCTGCTCCGGTATGATTGCCCGTTCTGCCACCGCCGCCGTTTCCTCTGGCTTTTTTAGGAGTCACAATACCGAGATTCGCAATCTTGGAGTTCATCTCGTCTATCTTTCCGTTAACGCGGTCTATCTGCTGCTCGGTATTGTAGAGCGCCTTCTTGGCATTCGTTTCCGTATCCGTGCCGAAGAACTTGGAAACACTTCTCATAAAACTGTTCTGTGGATGAAGGATGTTGTCTGTCTTTACATCATGATAGGTCTTATCCTGCTCGTCTCTCTTGTCCTCCAGGTCGTCTCTCTGCTTATACAGGTCCACAAGCTTATCCTTGTATGCCTTCAGCCTAATTTCCTTCTCCAGAGAAACGAGATAGTCATCAATGGCGCTCTTGTTGTCCCTTGTCAGTCTGCCCTCTTCAGAGAGCATGCCATTATAACCAGGAATAATCTTCTTGAGTTCGTTGAGAGCCTCCTTTCTGCGGCCCATGGAGATCTTCTCGTTGCGCATGGTTTCGTTGAGCAGCTTCACCTTGGCGGTCTGCTCATTCACCTGGGCGTTCAGGTCTCGCTCCATGGTTTCCAGTTCCTTGGCCGAAGCTGCTGCCTCTTTCTGCTTTTTGTGCATATCCCATAATTTCAGGGAGAGAACCGTTACGCCTGCAGCAATCAGCCCGAAGACGCTTGCCTTCATCGTTGCGTTCATGGCGGTCCAGGCATTCTTGGCAAGCGTCACCCTGCCCGTGAGCAGGTAGAAACCTGCCTGCAGCAGCTTCAGGAGTCCGGTTCCGGTAGCACATATCACGTTCCATGTCTGCTGGGCTGCAGCTGCACCCTTGGTTACAACGATATTCGTCTTGATGGCATTGCTGGTGGCGATCGCTACAACCGTGAAGGCTGCAAGCAGGATGCCCAGCGTCTTCACCACGCCCTGATGCTTCACGCACCAGGAGATGAGGTCGATGGTATGCAGCTGCATGTCTGCATAGGCATCATCCCACTGTTCCTTGAGGGGAAGGATTTCGTCACCCAGCGCCTTTTGGGCGTTCTGCAGTTCTACCGTTTTCTGGGCGGCACGGTCGGCTGCACTGATATAGGTCTCTCCTGCCTCGGCAAGCTGGGTATCCACAATCTCTGCCACAGCCTTCATGAAGTCGCCCGTCTCCTTGGTCTTCTCGGAGATTTCTGCCGCCGAGATGCCCAGGTTATCGAGAATCAATGGAGACTTGCGGCCCAGACCGGTCACGATGCTGTTGGTCATGTAATCTACCGACTGCCCCGTCTGCTGAGCCTTCAGCTGGGCAAACTGCAAGTACTTACCGAGATCTTCGAGTGGTATGCGGAAGTCTTTGGCTTGCACGGCTGCGGTCATCAACTGCACATCGTTGACTGTGTTCTTGGTTGCCTTGCGAAGATTCTCCAAGAGGTCAGGCTGATCCATATCCTTGAAAGCCTTGGTCACACCATCGGCGGTTTCTGCCATCTCCAAGCCACCATCAATAAGTTCTTTGACGGAATCTTTGAAACCTTGTGCGTAACTACCAAAGAGTTCTGCTGCCTTGGTCATCATGTTACCATATAGCATTCCGTTAGCTTGGTCGCTAGCCGCAAGTTCACCAAAACTTTTAGCGTTCTGTTTCAATTCAGCCATTCTACTGCTTACCTCTTGCAACTTTTGCTCCAATATATCATAAAGTTCTGGGTTGAGCGTTTTTGAGGTGTTTTCAAATTCCTTCTGCAAACTTTTCTGCTGCTTCTTCAATTGACTCATAGTCATATCAAGCACATTGAGTTTACTGGTCTGCTCGCCTATCTGAGAGGTAAGGTTGCGAATTTCCTTACCAGTCTCGGTATATTGCTTCTTGAGGTTCTTGTAGGTATCAGTCTCTTTCTTGCCAGCTGCCTCCAGCTGAATCATCTGGCTGAGTCGTGCCTTGTTCTCGGAGCGCAGCTTCTTGCTCTGCTGCTCCAGCCGGTATATTTCCTTTTGGGCTGCTGCCGCCTTCACATCGACGGTGTAGCGAATTTCGTCTTCCGTTAAATGTTTACTTGCCATAACTTATGATTTTTGAGGGTTGAGTGACTTTTCCAGTTCCTGACGGATGCCTTGGCGTATCTCATCCGTGAAGCCATAACGGAGCTTAGGGAACGTCTCGTGATAGAGCACGCCCCATACCACACGGTTGTAGAGTGCAAGGTTCCTGCGCTTGAACTTGCTGATGCGGTCGTTGCGCTGGCGGTATTGCATATCGAGGAAACGGAGATAAGGAAGGATTCGCACGAAGATGGTGCGGTTCTCGCCCGAAATCTGGCTGTCGAACGAGTGTGCGGAAAGCGTGGTGAGAAGTCTTCCGGTACGGCGCTGGAAGTTGCTGCGCACCACGTTCTCCTGTGTGGAGTATATCTTCAGGATACCTTCCTGAAGAGTCTCGTGAACAAATTTCTTTTTAACAAGACTGTCTGTTACCATATTCTTTATACATTACTAATTAGCAATGCAAATATAATAACAGGCGAGTATATGGCAAAGGACTAGTACCTGAAGAACTTTACGTATATAAGTATTCCAAACAAAGGAGTAAATATGGTACATAAAGTCAGATAAACAAGCCATTTTGCAAACATCCTCGAGCCGACAACAAACGGTCCAAGAACAAGCGCAATCACGAACGACACGAACTGCACGAAGCCAAAGAAAGTATCTAACATAATCTATATATTTTAATGTGTTACTAATTCTCGGGTGCAAAGATACACCGCTTTTTCTGAAAAACCAAATTTGTGACTAAGAAAAAAGATGGCTACCCTCACGGGCAACCACCTTCGGCAAAATTTCGCTTTATTACTAAAGACTCTTATATAACAAATAACCAAAAAAAATCTTATTTTTTGCGATACTCCCGGAATGCATCGTAATTCTCCTTGCTGATCTCGAAGCAGGTGGTGATATGGACTCTACTCAAGTCGTGAGTCTCCTTTATGTCCTCGAACTTCATCTCTACATGGTGAAGGCAGTCCATGAGCGGGAACTTGTCCTCATCTATCACCTCTACCACAAAGTCGTACATCAGGTTTGACTCTCTGTCCTTGGCAGGGATAGATGCCTCTCCGTAGTAGTACTTGCGTGGCTTCTCCCCGGTGAGCAGCTCCGTGAGCTTCCCGTGCATCTCCTTCAGCTGGTCATCGGTAATGCCAGAGATATACATGCCGTTCATACTGAGCATGTGTTCGCGCTTTACCTCACCAAAGTCGTTAACCTCGCACTCATCAAAGATAGGGTGCATTCTCTCCTCGTTCAATTCATCAGCCTTCTTGGCTGTATCTGTGTTCTGATTGTTCATAATCTACTAGTTTAATTATTTGCTGTTATTGTCGTTATCTTCATTTGCAGACTCCTTGAGCATGCAGGCATGAAACATAGCTTTTCTGAAGTCTTCGTTATTCTCAATGGCTCCGCACATAATATGGCCGAGTTCGATATCTTCACCGCCACTGCCTACGGCAAGACCACGTCCATTTTCATCGCTGGCGTTCTCGGTACCAGCAACAAGGATAAAGGATCTTCTCTTGTCCTGCTTGACCCATATGTCCAGCAGTTTCGTCACATTCTGAATAAGCTCTATCGCCTTAATATCCTCGGGAACCGGGCTGGAAACGCCTTCGCCTACCTTATCAGCCTGGATAAAATTCTTATTGTTCTTCATTGCTCACTCCTCCTTCCTTGATTCTGGTCCAACCTGGGTGAAGGAGTCCTTCCTCGGCTCCCGTGAGTGCCCCCCCAGAATTTCTGTACCACTCGAAGAGGTTGTGGCGTCTAGCCTGAATATCCTCGTTGGAGGAAGACCAGCGGTTCTTGGCCTTGGCCTTGCCTATATTGCGCTTTCGGTCGGCCTCGTTGCGTCTCTTCTTCAGTTGGAGAAGAGTCTGCTCGTAATACTCCTTGGTTCTCTCGTAATCTTTGCGGGCTTCGCGGAGTTCATCGTTTGCCTGGTGTTCCTCCACCAGTATTTTGGCCAGGGCATCATCGTACTCCTGCTGAAGGTCGGCCATATCGACGGCGTAAGCTGTTCTTGCACCCGACAGCTCGATGGTGTTCATCTTAAGCAGCGCGTGGAAGTTCTCCGTGGTGAGCGGCATATCGCCTTTGCCTACACTCTCATTATTCATTTCTTGCTGTGCACCGATATTATCTGATGCCTGGTTCTGTGCTGCCTGAGCAGCAGTATTCTCTTCTTGATTCATAATTTATTAAATGTGTTATGCGTTAATAATTCTCTGCGTGCAAAGGTACGGAATTTCCGCCTTTGCGCAAAGGACAAACATATGAGTGATGTTTGGCTATTTTCCCTCCTCTACAGGGCGCCAATATACAGCGAAGGTGTTGCACTCATCGAAGCAATCAGCATCGCTATCCTCTGTCAAGATAAAGGGATAGCCACCTTCATAGCGTATGCCGTCGGCACGCATTACGCTCTCGCGGCATACGTCGGGTGTGCGGGGGTCGTGGAATCTCACCTTGGCTCCCTTCTTGAAGCCGTCTGCCACCTTCAGGAACTCTCTCGACTTGTAGATATACATCCTGCTGCCGAATACCCAGTACTGAAGCAGCCCGCTATGCGTCATGTGGCATACCATCTTGCTCAGTTCAAGGCCATCCTTGTAGGAGATGTATTCGTCATCGGAACAGCTGACCGATGTAACCGTGGCATCGGGATAGATCACCTTGTATTCTTCCAGGCGGTCCTCAACTGTTGCTGGCAATTTTTTGTATCCCATAGCTACATCACCTCCCCTCCGAAAAGATAACCACCAGCAATCATCACTACCGCGAAGCAGGCTATGCCCGCCATGGTCAATGCCACCTCGCCATACGTTACCTTCTCCTCGCAGAGGTAGCTGAAGGTCTCGCTCTTGGTAGCCATGAGACGCTGAGCCTCACGCTTGATTGCACACTTGAGGGATTTCATTCCCTCGTTCACATTCACGTGGATGCCGGCAGGCTTAACCTGCATCGCATCATTTAATAAAATAGAATTCTGCATATTGCATCATCTGTTAAGCATTAGCAGCGCACTTGTTTCGTGAGAAAAGGGTGGCGGCTGCATTCCCCGTTGCTTAACAGATGATGACTTATCCGAGAGGACTAATCAAAAATCTACGGTTCATACAGCCGCCATATTGGTACACCTTTTTCCCGTTGCCGGGAAAATGATACTCTTGGGCATAAAAAAAGCCTGCGGCTGAGAAGCCATAGGCGAAACGGTCGCCCTGCCGGATAGTTTACTATCATCTGTTAAGCGTTGGCAAAGGTAAGAAGAAAATCCGGAACCGCCAAATAAAAACGGGGAAATTTTCGCACGATGCGAAAAATTAACACTAAAAGATGCTGCAGAGCATAAAATCGGGGTGATTCGGGGAATTATTCGGAATCAATCGGGACCAATCGGAACCAATCGGAACGAAAAAGCCCCCGATGCATCTCGCACCAGGGGCTTCTAAAGCGATCTTTTAAATTTAATTTCATGAAGTACAATCGGCATGGAAGCCGACCGAACTGTTCTTTAAACGTACTGTAGAACTGGTCTATCTATCAACATACCAGCATCTAAATCTCCTTTTACTCTTTTCGTTTAGAAGGTGTCCCCGGCACGGAATCGTGTCGGGGACGATGTGTGGTGAATAGATAACCCTATGCTAACTGCAAAGAGCTAATGCGTTGTCCAATCTCCTGGACGGCACGATTGAAAATATCTTTCTGCTCGGAATTGAGCGTATAAGCATGACCACGAACCTCTGAGCCATTGAGACGCTGAGAGAGCCATGCAGCGCTTTTACCAAAGTATTTCTGTGCGATGTATCGAAGTGGAAGCAATTTATAATCTGCCTCTGCAAGCTGCTCACGCAAAGTGGCAACCTCCAGCTTCAGGTTTGCTACTCTATCTACAACCACCTCACTAATATATTTCTTATCCTCCTCCGTAGCATTTGCGCTGAGATAGCGATGAATCTCGTCTCTGCGCTCTTTGCTCTTGACATCCTGCTTGCTAGCCAATGCCATGTACTCTGCCATTAATTCTTTAATATGCTCCATATTCTTATATTTATATTGTTTAAAGAACCTCCCCCCTAGGGGAGGACTTTTTAGTTTTTTCTTTGCTTGTAGAGCTTAGAAAGGTCTGCGAGTCTCAAATCAATCTGTCTCTCGTAATCGAAGACCAAGTCTTTCAGTTCGAGAAGGGCCTTGATTTCGTCTTCCTTTCTTTTAATTTCTTGCTCTAACTCTTTTTGTGTCATACGCTTAAAATTAAATTGTTAAACATCTAGTTATCTATTCACGATGCAAAGATACATAAAATTCCTTTAATGACCAAATAAAACATAAACTTTCTTTTATGTTTAACTCATTTTTAACATCTTGATACGGGAAATAAGCGGAAAAAGCGTATCTTTGCAGAAAAGAATTGTTTCACCTATTAATATATATAAGGTATGGAAAAGATAATAAGCAACAAGGCAGCCTCCTTTGCCAGCATGAAGCTTGCCAGATATGCACTGGAACGGGCAGACCTGAGAGCCGGCAGCATCCTGGAACAGTATCGCAAGTCAACCGACCGCAACTATACGCTGGCAGGTTTCATCATGACGGTATTCATGGCACTCACGGCTTTCCTCGCCACAGAAAAGATGACCCTGATGCTGATGGCCATCACACTCCCTTTATGGATAGGAACCGGAGCGGCACTACTCATCCTGTTCTGTAAGGTGATGTGGGTACACGACTTCATGGCATCGGGCGATGATGCCGCCATGATGCTGAGGGATGATCTGGTAGATGTAGCCATGAACAAGGGCTTGCAGGATGAAGGAAAGGCAAATGATGAATACCTGCACCATCTCGTGATATCATCCATCAGGCGCACCCTTAACGCCACGGAGCATAACCGCGCCTGCCTTAACAGAAGAAACCGCCACGTAAAACGAGCGATGACCGCAATCATTGCCTCGGTAATAGTGAGTGCAATGACTACGGTCATCCTGCTGGCCTTATCTTCTCTTGGGATTATTCCCGTGACTTGATGTGTCCGGATAACTGTTCGGATCTTCTGGCCAACCATCCTCATTGTAGTTTGGTTTCATAATCAATAAAAAAGGGCCCGTGCATCCGGAGAGCATTCCTTCAGCACGAGCCACACAGCTGTATTTCTTTTCACTTGTTATGTACAAACTCTGCTCAATCTGCACACAACCCTAGTTCAATGTCATCATTACGCCTGCAAAGATTGCACTTTTCTTCGAAACCATCAAACATTTTACTGATTATTTTCAGAAAATAGCAAGAAAAGGCCCCGATGCATTGCTGCACCGGGGCTGAGTTGAGTTATTGAACATGTTAGCTATGCTAACTGCAATGCGCCACAAGGCTATGGCGACTTCTGTCTTATGGGGAACGATGACCCCAGCCTCATTATATCCTGTCCGCAGCCGCACGCAAGCGATTGGAAACATCGCAAAGTGCTCCACGGAGCATAACCTTCTCCTCTTCGGTGAAACCGCCTACACCGCCATTTCCGTCAATACCATCGAGCTTATGATAAAGCCATGATGCCGATTTTCCGAAATAGGCGTGTGCTATCTCGCGCCATGATACCGTCATCTGGATATCCTGTATGCGCTGCTTTACTGTGCTGTCCTTAGCCTGCTTCATTGTTATTTCCATAATCTTATGCTTTTTAATGCCCTCCCCGAAGGGAGGGGTTTTGTTAATACTTGGTGTAATACTCTGGTGGCTCAATCATCTCATCAAACAGCTGTTGAGCGTACCATAATAACTGTGGGTTACCTCTAGGGTATGACTTCCGGAAATTCCTGATAGCTTCTATCAGTTCTTCCTCTTTTTCTGTTACTAAAATCTTCTTCATATCGTTTTATTTTAAGACTCTGCAAAGATACTACTATTTTTCGTAGTAGCCAAATATCTAATACGAAAAATCGTAGTATTAACTATGTTTAAGCTTTCTATTCATGAAAAGATAGAAAATGAGCGGGAAAAAGCGTATCTTTGCAGAAAAGAAATGTTTCACCTATTAATATATATAAGGTATGGAAAAGATAATAAGTAACAAGGTTCGCAAGAACCTGAACGAGCACACCGCCCGCATCATCCTGGAGCGCTCAGACAGAATGGCCAGCAGCACACTGGAGCAGCTCCGCAAGTCAACCGACCGCGCCTACACCATGACAGGGTTCCTGCTCACGGTGTTCATCGCCCTCACGGCATTCGTATTCTCCAGCCCGTCTTTGTGGCAGCTCTCCACGGCTGTAGTTCTATGGTCAGGCATCTTTATTGCACTATACATCATGGTAAACCAGGTGCTGTGGGTACACCCCTTCCGGCATACGGGCAATGAACCCAGGAACATGATACAGGAGGAGAATATCGACAGGCTCCTGAAGAACGGGTACAACCAGGAAGAGATGAACGCCCTATACTCCATCAATACCCTGCTCGATGCCATCCGCCATAACCAGGATATCATCGACCGCAACAAGAGCATTCTTGCCGACCGCTGCGACCATATAGAAAAAGCAATGACGGTGATCAGGTGCACAGTCATCATCGCCACCATCATCACCGCCATCTCGCTTCTAGCCTCTGTTCTGGGGATGTATCACGGTTCCGCCATTTGAGCGGTCGTCTCCACCTCCACGCTGAGGGATCCAGTCGTCATCGTCTGTTGGTTTCATAATCAATAAAAAAGGGCCCGTGCATCCGGAGGGCATTCCTTCAGCACGAGCCACTGTGAGAGTGTGCATCTTATAACTGTCGCCATGCGCAAGCCATGCCCTGCCTACGAATAGCTATCGTTTATTTCTTCATTCCGCCTGCAAAGATAGCACTTTTCTTTGAAACCATTAAACATTTGGCTGATTATTTTCAGAAAAGGCACGAAAAAGCCCCGATGCTCTCGCACCAGGGCTGAATTGCACATTATTATTTGTTTGAAATCCCGTTCCCATTCCGTACAGAACGGACCCGATAGGAAACGGGTGGAGCGAATTATTAACACACGCCTGTGAAACATTCTAACCATTAGTAAAAAAGAAATCTACACATATTTAACGTATGAGTTGATTATAGCATATCTTTCCCCTAACTAACTCAATCATTCAAAGATTTTAATATTCTATCATCTATTTGGCAAAAATAAGCAATTTGGGATAGGCAAGCCTGGTATGAGGATTCTGGCTCACCACCTCCATGCGCACAGCCTTGGTTCCGTATCTGAAGAAGAGGAACTTCTTCGGAACCCTGTGGATGATCATCTGCAGGGTATCCCTGATCTCTATATGGGCATGGAAGCTGTCGGCCTCCATAGTCCCCCGCAGACTCACCCATGGATCACTCCAGGATATCCTCTGCGGGGGCATATAAAGAAGCATATCAGAACGTTGCGCTGTGGTATCTGTAGAGCCGGAGGTAACGGCGGCATGAATATCGACCGAGGACGAAGAGGTGGTCCTGGCTGCTGCCACCATCCGGCTGTTCTTGATCTTCAGTTCCTTCTTGGTAACGGCAAGGAGAGAATCGGGGTTACGCTTTAGGCTGGACGGCTCCAGCAATATGGCTGAAACTGATGCCATCGGCTTACCTGACTGCGTCTGCCCGATCTCCACCTCACCGTTATGAAGTAGTAAATCCTGATTTCTGCTGGTGCGCTCGCACAACTTCTTGTAGTTATGGCACTCCCGAAGCAACATCACTGCCGCCAGAGGAATGAGCGCCAGCACGACAACCTTAAGAAAACTCGAAAAACTAGTTTCTTGCATCTTCACAACTAACTAAACACTAAACAAAAAATTAAAAAACTACTGACTATTAACTAATAAACCTATAAAACTATCTTATCTGCATTTTGACTTCACGGTCTTGATGATCGAGGTGATAATATTGAGGTATGTCGGATCTGTGGCATACTTGCACCCAACCTCGTCGCATATCTTGCGGGCAAACTGGTAGGCATCCTTGCGGAATGGCCATGCATCCTTGTAGCCCGACTTCTGGAAGAGCCGCTCATGTTCCTTCAGACACTCGCCTATAGAGGAGAAATCCTTGAAGGCTCGCTCCACCGTGTAATACCAGAGGTTCTTGCCCTTCACCTTGCATACGGAGATGACGCGGTCAGGAGCCTTGAACTTCTGGTTGGGAGTCTTGAGATACTCGTGGGTCTTCACCATCACGATAGGACCATCCCACTGGCTTCCCTTGGTGATGCCGAAGAGGTTGGCATTGCCGATCACCTTGGAACCCCATCCCGTCTCAAGCATAGCCTGGGCGGTGACGAATGCAGGATCTATTTCCGTTTTTGCCTCCACGGCTGCAGCATATACCTGCCGGGCGAAGGCCATCTGAGTTTTGTTTGGCATACCTTATATATATTAATCATTTAACGAATCAAACTTCTTCCTGGGCATCCTTGTCAGAGAACCTGATAGGCTTGCCGCTGATATATTCTCCGCTGTCGTTGAAATCCTTCATACGCTTCACGAAGTTCTTGGGCAGTATGGGATATATCGCCTGAATGTTCTCTATGATGGAGAATATCTCCCTCACCATCATGAACACGCAGAGATAAGTACCAATCCACTGCATCGGGCCTACCACAGTGCCACCGACGGTGGCATGGCTGGCAAAATTGCTGAGAATCATCAGGAAGATATATATCACAATCTTGCGGGTGAACCGGGAGAAGAACGATTCGCTCGATGCATCCTTGTGAATGAGATGCTTCCACACACCCAATATGGTATCGATGGCGATGGCCACCGCAATCCACTTGGCAAACTCCCAATCCTGGAACAGATACTTAGTCCCTTCCGTTACTATCGTGAGAGGGAGCGATGTGATTGCTATCATCGGTATATTATGTTTTAATTGTTTCATATCGAAGGTCTTTTTGTTGTAAGACGTTGCAAAGATACGCTTTTTCCTGCAGCCGGCAAAGGACTATCCTTTCATCATCTTGCGGGCTATGCGGTGGGTATCCAGGATATCCGCTCCGGTGGCTGAGAGCATCAGCGTCCACCCGTAGCTCTGCAGCTCGGCAGAGACAAAAGGAATGATTTCGCAGTTGGCAACGCTGTCGCGGTCCATCCAGTAGAGTTCCTCCCGCTCGGCATCTGCCATGATGCGTGCGTGAATCTTGGAGAGCATCTGGAGGGTGCGGTCGTTGGCTATGATGCGTTCGAGCATATCCGATGTATTGGGCAGCTTCATGGCCACCGTCACCGCTATGCGCTGGGTACACTCGAAGCTTCTGCGGCCGTCGCTCTGCATATCCACCTCGCCGTAATCCACGAAGAGGAAGGAGCCGGTAAGCTTGTCGATGCGCTGCTTCAGCTCATCGAACGACTGCCCATATACGTAGTTCTCTATCTCGGGAACCAGTTCCTTGTCTTGCATATTACTCAATTCACCGAGCACGGTGGCATACTCTTCCATACTGCGGCTCTCGCCCTTGGTGGCGATACCCTTGGTAACACCTGCAGAAGCAGGAAACTTGGCAAAATATGTAAATAGATCCAATAACATAAGCTTATAATTTTGTCGCAGGAAAGCGTTTTCCTGCCTGGTTATACTATCTTGTTGATGATATCGATGGGCAGCCCCACCTCTGTGGCTATCTTTGCCACGTCCATACCGGATGCCTTCAGGCTCTTCACTCCGTCGATGGTCTTCTTGCGCAGGATGCGCAGGTAGGTGAGCACATTCATCTGCTCTACCTGGTGAGCATTGCCCAGCCCGTCCTTCGAGAGGTCGTAGAGCGCATCGGTGGCATCGGTAGTGATGCTGCAGCTGCCCGGCTGCACCGCAAACTGGGTGAGCAGCGAGAATTCCGTCTTCGAGAAGAGGAAGTTGTTTACTGCAGTAAAGTTCAATGCTATCGCCATGAGTGTATTGCCAGGCAGCTTCCTGAACTGCTGTGCCAGCTTCTGTGCCTTCTCCGAGGAATATTCACCCTTGCAATAGAGTACGGCTGCCAGCAGCGGCAGACTCGCCTCGCCCATATCGAGAAGCTGGCGCGCCTCGATATACTGCAGGGCTGTGAGCGAGCAGGTGAGCGACTGGAAGTCGGTATTGATCTCGTAGCCGTAATACGCCTTCTGGTCGATGAAGAGGATAGGCAGCTGCTGGCGGCAGAAGCAGAGATCGAGCACTACCTTGCCGTCTGTCTCCTTGAAGATGAAGGTAAGCTGGTCGGCTATCGCCATGAAGTTCTCGAGAGCCTTCTCGTCTCTTTTAATCTTTCCCAGGTCCCACTTCATCAGGTAGCAGAGGAACAGGCACTTGATGGCACCTGGTGGATACTGCCCATTCTCCATGAGCGGAAGCAGCTCTACAAGCTTCAGGAACTGCTCAGAAGTGAGTAGTTCCCATGAGTTCGGGATTTCGTATTCCTTCCCGTTGGCTCTTACGGATATCGATTTTTTCATAAGCTATGGCATTAAGTACATATTATCATCCGGCCGGTTCTCTGCCGAGAAGGAGAGGAAATCATTGCCTTCCTGGGCATCGAGCAGCATATCCACATTGTGGAGCAGGTCTTCTGCCTCACCTTCCAGCTGGGTAGCCAGCAGGAGAGCCCGGCTCGCTTCATCGCTGCCCGAACGGGTGGCGGTATTGTCTTCGAAGAGGTTGCGGATGGTGGCAGGGAATTCCAGGATATCGAAGCGCCGGAGCGATTTCGCCACGGTCTTCTTCACCAGGGCACGCTTCAGCATAGGCAGCGCCTTCTGGCCGAACTCGGCAAAGGTCTGGTCTTCCCCACCCTTCTCCAGCCGCTCGAAGTAGGCGCCTATGCTCTCGTCGAGCACCTCCTTCTGCAGGGGAACACAGCGGAAGAAGAAGAGATACGAGAGGTCGATAGGGTAAATTTCATCGAATTCATCGGCTGTATCTACCTTCAGCAGGCTGAGCATCCTGTAGTAGCTGGTCTTGCGCCAGTCTTCCATGGCTAGGCGGATTTCGGCGGTTTCATCATCGCTGATCTCCTCGGTAAGCTCCGAAATCAGCGAATCCATCGCATTGAAGTAATTCTCCATGTACGAGCGCTTCATGCCTTCAAGCTCGTACTTGTAGAGATTCACATCGTTCTTCCTGCGGTTTACGGCATCGAAGATGATCTGCGTGGCAAGCGTAAGGTTTGCCATGGCTGCACGGAGGAAATCCTTCAGGCAGCTGTCTTCATCCCCGATGGCAACAATATCGAAGAACGTATTGCTGCCAATAATGGCAACAATACGCTTGCGTGCGGCAACGGCAGAACCCCGAAGGCTGTCGAAGTCGGCGCTGGTATCAGCACCTGGTGCACTGTTGCAGAACTGTGCGTAGCTGCTGAAGAGGTCTTTGAGTTGAAATTTCTTGTTCATGACTGCTGGCGGTTTAATCGGTCATCCGGAGAGATATCTTCCTGTCGCTGCGGAACCTCGCGGTAGAAGCCCAGACGGTAGCCCTGCCTGTAGAGTTCCGGGAAGTTCAGGCGCAGCGCCCAGTTGAGCGGTTCTGCACAGACCTCATCCTCGGAGGTGAGCGACATGATGTAGATGAGATAATTATAATAAGTATCGCTTCCACTCTTCGAGATCACTCCATCCTTATCTACTGCAGATATGGCAGCATCGAGACCTACGGAAGAGAGAAGAGCCTGCTCGGTGCGCTTGTCGTAGGAGATGAGCGACTCGATATACTCCTTATACTTGAGGTCGATGGTTTCCACCTTCCACGACTGCTCGTGACCCTGGGCATCCATGAAGGAGATGGAGGAGAATCCCTTGCCCTGATTGTCGGCGCCGGAGAGATAGGTGCTGAACTTGCGTACCTCGTCGCGAACGTAGCGTACCATGCACGACTCCTTGAAGTCGGTACCGATATCGATGCCGTTGTACTTCAGCAACTCCATATCCTTCGCCTTGCGCCGCTTGTTCTCCTCGCAGAGCTTGGTCATCTGGGTGCGCTTGCTCTGGATCCAGGCATTCGGAATGATGACGTGCACCTTTGCTGCAAGCGAGTTTTTCAGAAAACTGTTGATGTACCGTGCCGTCTTGTTGCTTCCCTGGATGTAAGGTCTGGCTCCCTGATGGGTCTCGTTGGCGCCATAGAATTCATCCACCGATTTCTCTCTATGGTGAGAGATCGCAGCGTAGTTGTAGTTGTCCACCTCGCTGAAGCTAAACTTCGGATAAACCGAGTAACTTGATAAGCCGTAGGCGAATCGCCCAACCACTACCTGGCGGAAATCGCCGTAAGATACAAGCTCGGAAGCCACATCGTGGCGGGTGGTGGCAAGACGGCAGTATCGGTTCTCCAGGGCTTCCAGTGCTGCAACCGGCTTGCCCATACCTATCATCTTGCCTCGGGTGAAGCGCCACTTCACAAAGAAGTCGCCGAAGTAATAGTAGTTCTTGATGCAGGTCTTGCAGAACTCCTCTACCGATGGAATGCCTCGGAAACTCCAGGAGTCGAGCCATTCCATTACTTCCGGCTGTTCCTCGTACTTGCGTACCAGCTTGCCGTCCTCGATAGCCTGTTTATATACGGCAAGTCCATGACCGTAGAGCATCTTGATCTCCTTGGAGTAGAGACGTGGAAGCAATCGGTTCTCCTTGATCTCCTTGGTCACCTCCTCGCATTGCTGGTTGTTATAGCCGCGCATCAAAACCTGATAGCCCTGTATGCCCAGGTAGTGGTGCTGCTGCATCCAGAGCGTACCACCGAACGGAGACTCCAGGAGTGGTGACTGGAAGAGCTGCTCTGCACCCAAGGCAGGATCACCCTCGCCCAGCTGGAAGGTGAAGGTATTGCCATCGGCAAGATAGATGCCGGCATTGCCATACATATCTATTTCGTAATCCTTGTTCATAGCCAATCTATTTTGTGTAATTTAAATCCGTCCTGAGGGAACCCCATGTACCTGATGAGAATGCGGTAGCACATCTTGGGATTCCCATTCTCGTCGGTATAGAGGAAGTAGTTCTCACCATCGATGGCGAAGCGCTCCCTTGGCAACTGAGTGCGGTACTTGCAGTGATGGCGCACCTGAAGCTCGGTGCTTGCCTCGTCTCTCTGCCTGGAATAGGGAAAGAAGACCAGGGTAAACTCCCCATCGGTCAGCTTACTGATCTCTCTGGCCCACTGCAGCGCCGTGATGCCATCCATGATGATGTTCTTGCTCTTTCTGTTCATAACGATGCGAAGTTAGCAAAAAAATATCGCCCTGCAAAAGACCGGCTGCACCCTGCTGCCGTCATATTTCCGAGAATCGTAAGGCCTGCACCTCTATTCCTCTTCCCAGCGGTGCGTGCACAATTCCGTGACGCATTTTTCTGGGATTTTTCTTTGGCGGGGCTGCTTGGGCTGATTATCAGCATCTTGCGTTTTGCACCCCTTCATTTTAACTGAATTATTGGTTCCTGCAGTAATTTTATTGCTGCGAAACCATAGCATTATCCACCGTTTATATCTCGAAATTATCGGGAAGATCGGTAGGATACGTACTTAATTCCGCCTTCACGGCATCGGAATAGAGACCGTAGAGCAGGTAAATCATGGCTGAAGGAAGCTGCGTGGTGAGCCCTGCCTGGTTCTTGAGCTGCTGCTTCTTCTCCGAACTCTTGTCGAGCTCTATCTTGCCCTCCGTCTTCTTCAGAGGAGAGATCATGATGGCGCTGCACAGGTTCTTGCACTCGTTCTCGTCGATGCGGACAATAGGAAGCAGCGGGCTGCGTTCCCCGAAGAGCATCTGGCAGAGCTTGAACTGCTGCCAGTGGTAGATGGTAGGTGCATCCTCGTTGTAGAGCACCACCATGAAGCCATACGACTCCAGGGCTGCCTTCAGATTGAGTGAGTCAGTGGTTATCTGTTCCCGTTCCTCCTTGCGCTTGTTGCCGGCACGGTCCGGGTAGAGATAGATGGTCTTGTTGACTGCTGCGGATCCGAAGAACTGGTGCACCTCTGCCACCAGGTCGTTGTAGTCCTTGGGCAGGAAGGCGAAGAACTCCTTGATGATGTCGAGCCTTCTGCCATAATCCTTCTTCTGGGCTACGATGAGCGACTGGAAGTTGCCGGGGTCATAGCCCATGTAGAGCGGTTCCTGGGGGTCGTAATGAAGCAGATACTCGGCAGAAAGGATAAATCTATCCTTCAGGTTCAGGCGAAGAATCGACTCATACTTGTAACTGTCCTTGAACTGATGCCTTACGTGGTCGTAGTTGATGAAGAACTTGTTGGTCACTTCCTTGTGGCGGATGGCACAGATGGCGGTAAGGAACTCGTCGATATCAAGGGTATCGAGCTGCGTCTTGAAGAACTTAGGGCCCAGGATATCCTTGTTGCAGAAGGAGGATGCACGGATATAGAAGATGGCATTGCGTCTCATGTCGGCAAGGCGCGGCTTCCACCGCTCTACGAAGGAATTGAGTCTGACCGTCTCGAGTCGCATCTTCTCCAGGAGTACTGGATCCTTGGAGTCTCGCTCCTGCTGTCTGAGGATGAAAAGCCGGTAGAGACTCTTGTTGAGTTCCAGGGAAACGGTAGCGATCTCCTCGATAAGCTTCGGGTTCACCTTCTTCTCGTACTCCTCGAACCAGTCATCCTCTCCGAGGTCAACACGGGCGGTATCACTCACACCGGTAACACCTTCATAGTAAGCAGAACATCGCACATTGGCTGGACCTCCACGCAAAGATGGAAAGAGTCGGGTCTTCAGCTTCTCTCCGCTGTTGTGCTTCATCTCCTCCACGAAGGCGTGCACGGCATTTCTACCTGCCACGGATTCCGGCTGGTCGCTTGATACCAGCTGAAGGTGGGCGCCATTGCGGAAGATCACGCTATGCTTGGCATAGGCTATCGGGTATCTCGGCTTGCGGAAGTGGGAAGGCAGCGTGCTCTCCCCTACCACGTAATCGATGCCATACTCAAGCATGGGGCGCTGCTGGCCGTTCACCACAACCTGGCGGGAGAAGTATGCCTGGATGTTAGGCCAGACGTTGGTCATCAGCGCCACATAGGTCTTGTGGACCAGGAAAGAAAGCTCTCCCGGCATATCATTGGCAACACGTATCAGGCGAGGACCCGTTACACCTTCAGTCTTTCCTCCGGCACGGGCAACCTCTGCAAAAAGCATGTTGGGGTCGATGATATTGGCAAGCAGCTGCATGCCGTTCATATAATAATGCTCGAATTCACCGAGCGAATTGTCATTCAATATCAGTTGGCTCATCGCTTAAATCCTCCACAATTTCCGCTTCCTGAATGTCAGCATCACGAAGCAGACGTTTCTTCTCTGAGCTCTCGATAGGCAAGCCATCGATGAGCGAAATATAGAAGCCGCGGTTGTGCTTGGCGGCAATCTCCTTGAGACTCTTTTTCTGAAAACCCAACTCCTCGGGAGTAATCTCCGGAGTGATGAGGAACACCACGCCGAGGTCTCTGTCGGCTTCTGCCTGCTCTGATGCTCGGCGCCGGCACTCCAGTGCCTGGTCCATACATGCCTTCTGCATCTTGTAGTCGCGCTTGGCTGAGCAGAGCTTGGCAAGGTCTTCATACTTGTTGGCAAAATCGTTCTCCCAGACCTTGATGCTCACGTTGCAGTCAACATTGAAATAAGATATCGCCTGATTGATACGGGTCATGCAGGTACGCACATCGAGGGAGATCTTCTGCTGTGCGGCTATGCGCTGCTTGAGCTGGCGGGCTCCACGGGTAATGTTGCGCTCATACTCGTAAATCTCGGCAGCCCACTGCAACTGCTTCAGGAAGGTCTTCACGTCTTCCGGAATGCCTTCACCATCGCCCGTGGTGAGGAAGGTGGTGATAAGATCCGGATGTACACTTTCCAGTTTTTCTATCTCGCTTTTCATACGCCGAACAACTCCTTTCTCAGTTTAAGTTCCTCCCGGTCCTGCATACGCTCGTTCAGAAGCTTGATGGCATCGAGGTCTCCATTAGCAGCCAGCTCGGCTATCTTGGCATCAGCCTTGAGCTGAGCCTGCTCAAGCACTCCTCCGTTTTTGACCATCTGAACGCAGGTTTCTGCTATCTTTCGTAATTCCTTCTTATCCATCTGATTGATCACTGTATTGTTCCATCACCATCTTGAACATGCGTTCACGCTCCTGATGGCGCTGGAGGTTCTCACGGTCGCTGGCACGTTTGTCCTTGCGATCGTTTCTTTTAATATAACTCTTGTAGCGCTTGATATTATCGAGCACATTCTTATGCTTATGAAGAAACTCAGCCGGGTCCTTCCTGAAGAGCTTCACGAGTTCATCGAACTCAGACTTGCCTCTCAGAAGCGGGTGCTTGTAGAGGAACTTGCCTGTATCGTTGTATGCCTTCAGCTCCTCGAAGGCCTGAAGGTTCCTGATGCGGAGTTCTGCCATGGCAGCCACATCCCGCTCCTTCGGCTTCTTGTCCAGAACCTCGTCGAGTTTCTTCATCTTGCGCCAGGTGTTGATACGGTCGTTGTAGATGACGGTAGCCATCTGCACGTCCTCATTATAGAGGTTGTCCCAGTCGATGTTAGGATATTCCTCTTCCTTTTGGACTACTTTTTTTTTCCGTCTTCCTCCTGCCCGGCAGCTTCAGCGGTTTCTTCTGGTGGCGCCTTGCCTTCAGGAGTATCAGGAGCTTCTTCCGTGCCTGGGTCGTCTGAAGGAGTTGCTTCAGAAGGTTCCTCCTGTTCCTTCGTTAAAGTTTTACTTGAACCCTCCGAGCCTTTCTCGGCTTCACCTGCTGAAGTTTTGCTTGAATCCTCTGGATCTTTCTCCTCTTCACTAGTTAAAGTTTTACTTGAACCCTCTGGGTCTTTCCCGGCTTCACCCGTTAAAGTATTGCCTGAACCCTCCGGACCGTTCCCCACCCCGTCCGTTAAAGTTTCACTCGAAGCGTCTTCCATGCCTTTAATAAATTTGCGGTTATCCTCGATTTCGTCTGCATCGCAGATATCCAGGAGTGCATAGAGAATCTCATCAGCGTAACGTTGAGGGTCACGGGCAAAACGGGTAAGCTTAGGATGGCGTGGATTTTCGTCATCCAGGAGCGAGAGGTCTGCCTTGGCATGTTCCTCTCCTCTCAGCTGATTGAACAGCTGCAGTTTTTCTCTTCTGTTATACATACCTTATTATATATTAATAAAGGTGCGCCACCTTTTGATGGCGACACACCTTTTGAGAATTTAGAAGATAAATTATTTTGGGAAATAGAATTATTTACTTACAGCCTTCTGCTGAGTAGTATCAGCCGATTGGCTAACCGCATCAGCAGTCACACCAAGAGGATCCTCTGCATAGAGACAAGGGAGATCGACAGATGTGCGCTTGAAGGTGAAGGTGGTGTAACGGCCATCCTTGTCGTCCTTGGTCTCGGTGTTGTTGAGAATCATTGGTCGCTCTGGCTCGCCGATGATATACCACTGGGTATCCTTCACGTGCTTATAGAGGATGATGAACTTACCGCCGGCATACTGCTCGATGAAGTTGTAGAGATCCACACGGGTACCGCCCATGATGATCACCAGGTTATTCTCGCCGGAAGTTGTGATGTCTCCCTTCTCGGTCGTAGCGGTGAACGTTGGAATGTCGTGGGCATCAAAAAGATAAGCCTTCAGCGTAGCTGCAGCTGCGGTTTTAAACGGCATCGCCTTCACCATTCGGTCTTTATCCGGCTGCGGGAACGCTTTGGTCATATCGATGAGAGTTGTAGGAACCAGCACAACCTGATAAGCGATAGCAGAACCATGGGTGTCGCGGTCGGTCACGTCATCGATTGCGGTAAGGGCTACGAATGAAGCCATGGAGACACCGGCTCCACCCATTCCCATGGATGATGTTGGATTATCAAGCATCTGAAGGAGCGAGACAATGCCAAGCAGCATCATGATCGTCATGAAGAGAAGACGGCCCTTGTGCTGGGCATAACTGTATCCCTTGTTGGGATTGTACGCACGGTGACGTACTGGAATATTGTTTTTCTTCATAATCTTTTCTGAAAATATAGGCAGGGTACATGGTGTACCCCACCTACGAATTAACACTAAATACTAATATATTATGAATTAACGTCCACCAGGAACGTTAGGCTGAACTGCCTTGTTGACGGTTCGTTTGCCACCTACGCGGCGCTCGAGCTCACGGTACTTGTTATCCTTGCCGAGGATAACCATGATGTAGTCACCTGGCTGGGTAGGAGTCCACTCGGCTGTGATGTTGGCGAAATTACCGCTCTTGGCGATAGTAAGACCGTGGGTAGCATCGTCCTCACCAATCTCGATGCAGTAAGCTACACCCTGCTTTGCCTTCTTGATCTCGGTGATGGCTGTAGCAGAGGTTTTGGCGTCTGAGATGTGCCAGAATCCGCTTCCACCGTCAATCTCAGCACCGATGACTGTAGCAGGCAGGTTGGTAAAGATCTGCTGGAACTCGTAGTCGTTGTCGTCCATTTCAGCCTTGGTTTCGAACTTGCGACCAGTGAAGGCTGCACCGCAACCCTCCTTCCAGGTACTCCATGCACGAACCATCTCCATCTGTTCCTCCATCTTGACAGCAAACATCTCGCCTGGGAGATACTCGACGAACTGGAGGTTGCCAGGAATATCCAGGAACATCCAGCAAGACTTACCCTCGTATGGGAGCCACTTAATCTGGATGGTAGAGTCTGGCACACGGTTCTTGTAGCCATCAGGACCAGTGAAGTCGAGATCCTTACCATAAGTCTCGCGGCAGTTGGCAAGCCACCAGTCGATGTGGTTCTCGTTGAGGTAGAGAACGTGCTTATCGAGTGTCATACCTTCAGTGAGGTGAGTCTTGACGTCTGTGATGAACTCCTTGACCGCATCCAGCATGTTAGCTGAAGTATAGGTGTTGTAGCTCTTGTTGGCAAATGGCTTGATACTGTAGTCGTGGATATAGCGAAGCAGGGTGTACCAGATACCAGTACCGGCATTGAGATAGCTGGAAGGCTGACCATCCTCTGGCTTCACATAGATACCACGCATACGGCGCTGGTTCTGCTCGTCCTGAGCCTTCTTGAGGAGGTTGAGCAGACAGAATTCAATCATAGACCACTTGATAGGATCAGAACCCTCCTTGTTGAGATAAGCGATATACTTGCGCTCAATCTCCTTCATCGGACCGAACTGTACCTTAATCATGGCGTCATCTACGTAACCCATCTCGTTCTCGAGCTGCATGCCACCCTTGTAGATCTCACCTGGCTGGTAGCCCTGAGATACCTCATCGAAGAAGGCATTGAAGAGGACATCGCGGTCCTGCACACCATAACGAACTGGGAAGTATTCGGTAAGATTGCGAAGCTCCAGGATACGTGCGATAAGAGCATCCTGACGGAGGATAACAAACTGATCTCCCAAGCCGGCATTATCCACACCGCCATAATTGGTGGCGAACTGGCCAGAAGCAAGCGCCTTGACATCACCAAGCTCATTGCGGCTCTGGTGATACTTGTAGCGCTGCTGAAGAGATCTGGCGAACGCCATAGACTCCCTGCGGAATGCCTTACCATCACTCTCCTCATCAGGTTCAGACGCTAAGGCAAGAGCCGGATTGACTGTAATCTGGTTCCAGCGTTTCTTCATATCAAACAGAGAGTGCTCGACGCCGAAGAGGTAGTTGCTGTTCGACTCGAAGCCATTGATAGGAATAGAAGGAGCAGTGACGTGAGCAGCAGGCTTGTCAGGAGCAGTACCCTGTGCCATCTTCATCACGTTCTCTGCGAGACCAGACACAGCCTTGGTGAGCTGCTCGTAACTTACGTTCTGAGAAGCGCCGGCAGGCTGCTGGCTGTTCTCATTCTTTTTGCCAGCATCAGAATCCTTGTCCTCATCATCATTGTCGCCATCATCACCAGCGGCATTGTTGGCCTTGGATACGATAGCGTAGAGGGAATTGATCTGCTGCTGATGCTCTGCCTCTTCGGCTGCACTGTTCTCGGCTGCAAGGTCATCGACGAGAGTACTCTGGTACTCCTTCTGGTATTCCTCGCAAAGAGCCTTGTACTCCTCTGAAGTCAGGCTCTTGTTCTCGAACTTCTTGACGAAGCCAAGCTTCTCGAGAACTTTGTTAAGTCTTGCTTTGAAATTCATATAAACAAATTAACTAAATATTAAAACAACAATAGAAAACAAACAAAATTCTTATCTAAGTATTAACAGAATCCATACAGGTTCTGGGTTCCCATATAAGCATCTCCCATCTGGGCAACCTCGGCAATAGCCTCGAGCAAGGTACGCTTGCCATCGATGAGTCCAACTTCCTCGGCAGGATCTGTGTAGAAGCTCTCGCCCTGAAGAACGGGAGCGTCATCGCCGAGTTCAGACAGTTTAGGGCGCATGGCCTTGACTTCTGCCAGGAACTGCTCGTTCATCGGATCGAGCACATTCTTGATGTACTCTTCTGTCTTGCCATCCTTCAGATCCTCGAAGACCTTATTCTTTCTGGTCGAATTGGTTGCCTTGGCGGTAATCTTCTTTAATCCCAGCTTCTCAAAGTAAGGCTCGAAGTTCCAGAACGAACACATTGTGCCGATGCAGCCTACGAAGTCGTGGCTGGTCGTTGCATAGAGCTTCTGGCCATGACAGCCGATATAATAGGCTGCCGATGCGCAATATTCCTCGTAGATGGCGAGAATCGGCTTTTTGGCGTTGCGCAAAGTCTCACTCAGACGGTCCATGTACCAGGCTTCTCCTCCAGGAGAGTTGATATGAAGCAGGTGGGCAGATATCTGAGGATTGTTCTCTGCTGACATGATATCCTGCTCCAGTTGTCTGGAAGAGAAGTACCAGTAGCTATCTGCTGACACGACACCAAATATACGGTGATAGGCGATAGATCCTTCATTCAGTGAAGGAGAATCATATTCGTCGGTAAGCTGCACATCCTTGGTCTCTTCACTCTGGGCAGCCTTGGAGGATAGAATCTCCAGGGCTTTATGAGTCTCATACTGATAGAATGTATGAGTCTTGAGATATTCCCGAACATCGGCTAAGGTCATCGCCTGCTCGGCTCTCTTGTGTTCGATGCTAGCCACGTTACTATAGAGCGGGAAAGCTGCCACCATCAGCCGACGGTAGGCATCTTCCGTAATCCATAGCGGATGCGTGGAGAGCAGAAGGGTCTGTATTTCGTCCATCTTGATATAAGTTTTCTACAAAGGTACATTATTATAATAGGTATAGAAAAGACCTCACCCAAGCGGATTGCGAAGCATTTTACAATTAACGATCAGTTTCGCCTTGTTGAGATGCTTCACGAGCTGCACCCTCGCCGGAAGATCTTCCGTACCTATTTTATATTCCACAGGATCCTGCGAGCCACTTGCATGGCTTACGTCAGAGAGGGAGACAATAGCGTTGCGAGCAACCCTGAGCTCATTAATCGTATCATTATCGGGCAAATCGACCACGAAAGTCTTGCTGCAATCCCAATACACGCCACCGTTATCCTCGGTCATGGCTGGTTCAAAAGTGAAGGGATCTGCCATAAATATATCCCACTTTTCGGGACTTCCGACGAGGGAGACACCCACAAGACAAGAAAATTCTACCATAATGTGTATTTTTAGAGTGATTATTGCTAATTTTTGGGTGACAATATTTTATACTCGGTATGTATTAAAAATAATTAAACACCGCGTTTTTTTTGGTATTTTCGCGGAATCTTAGGGCAGAGCCGCTGTCGGTAGCGATAAAAGTTCTTCAGAAGCGCATCCGATGATATCGACTTCAGATGGTACGTTTTGATGAACTCTTCCACGACATCCTGGTTGCGCTTCGGCCTTCCAAGTTCCTCGTTCTCCAGCATGATGCGGTGGAACTCGAAGTTGAAGAGCAGACGGATGTGTTCCTCTATCTTCTTGGCTGCCCGCTGCGACAGATAGTTGTAATAGGCAGGATCCTTGCCCGGATGGCCACCCATACAGGAGCGGCGGGAAGGAAGGTAGATGGTGAGATTACAGTCTTCTTGGCCAACGCTGTTCGCATCCGGCTTGGCCATGAGATTCCACACCACGTAATACAAATCCGTGGTGTAAGGTATCTTTACTCCGCCCGTTTCGGGCTCAATTTCCAGCTTTTTTTGAATGTACTCTGCCAGATATGGCTCGATTCTGACTGAAGCAATTCGTTTCGTGAGACGTTTTTTTCTTTCCATATTGTTTTTGCTTATTTTTGCGTCCTACCGTCCTACAATTCTACAAATCGCAGGTACGATAATGCAAAGATACTAAAAATCAGCGACTTAAGCAAATTTTATCAAACATATTTTTGACCTACGCACTCATTTTTTCGCATCCTACACGTCCTACAATCCTACAAATAGGGGTATTTTGTAGGAAGAAAATGTAGGAAACGGCAAAATGTAAACAATCCTTATTTCCTACAACGTCCTACAATCCTACACCGTTTCCTACAAATCCTACAAAACCGCAAAAACAACCTAACTAACTGATAATAAGATATATAATAGATAATAATAGTTTGAAAAGAAATGCATTTGTAGGATTGTAGGATTGTAGGAAGGTGTTTTTCTAAAAAACATTTTCAAAACATCGCTTTTCCCGGTTATTTTTGTAAAATTAGGGGGTACGGGGGATTTTTCGCATCTGGAAGCCTCGCATATGTAAGAAAAATGCCCACGCTCACCCTCCCGGGTTTGCGTGGGCAGAAATATGCGAAATCAACTCAAAATAAATGCTTTTTCGCTTGGTTTTCTCGAATATTTTTCGTATCTTTGTATCGTTAAATTGGGGTATTATATACCTATTATAAGGTACGAAAAGCCGTCCTTCTAGAACGGCTTTCCTCCCATCTTTCCTGCATCAGTCTCGTCAAACGGAATGCAGCCAGGCTTGTATTCCTGGGAATTAATATCAGTATTAGACTCCCCATTCGCTTCTGGAGCGCTCTGAGGGGTATTCTCGGCAGAGATATCCCCTCGTCTGAAGTCGATGTTGTACATCTCCATAAACTTATCATAGTCGATGATAATAGCACTGGTGGATGTAGAGCGCTCCTTACGGACTCTTACCATCGTCTCCTGGTCATCCTGCTTGGCAACCTCGACGGTCTCCTCCCAGGTGAAGCGGCGTGATGGTACGGTTCCAATATATGATGGATGCGAGCGAAGGTTCTGCTCCAGGGTAGATAGCGTTGTGTTCTCGCTGTTGTATCCACTTCTGTCGTAGATGGAGTACACGCTGCTGAGACGGAGGAACAGAACATGCGTACCAGGCTCGAAAGCGAACGTTTTCTTGTCTCCGTGAGAATCCTTACCCGTAACGCTCTTAGGCTGCTCGATGAGCATTTCTCTACCAACGAGCACCTGTTTGGTATCGATCATGTTGTTGACTGCGTTGAAGAACATGGCGAGCTTGTCTGTGCTTCGGATCAGAGACAGCTGGAACTTGATCTTCTCCTGCACCAGGGCGAAGAACGCCTCGTATGTAAACGGAAGCTTCAGATCCGAATATCGCTCCACCAGTTTTACCATTCCCAGGAATAAGGAAGCTGTCTTCATCAGTCGGTCCATCTCACCGGAATTGATTACGTCACTCTTCAGTTCGCTGTAGGCTTCCTGCTTGAGTGCTCTGAAGTGATCCATCACGGCAGGGCGAAGCGACAACACCTTCAGCAACACGTTGGATAGACCTACATTCTTCTCTATATTCTTCAACTCCTCAAACAGCTTCGTCTCTTCCGGTGTTCTGTTCTTAGGCTTCGGAACCTCGCAGATGATGACTCGGCTCATAAGGGCATTATCATCGCGCTGAGGGGTCTCCTGGCTACAGATAACCATAGGCGCAAATACCTTGTCGTTTTCGATATCTCTTCCAGAGGTTCCACGGCGCTTCTGCTTACCATCTCCATCATACACAATACCCTTCAGCGCCTGAAACTTGGTATCCGAGATATCCTTGTTATTATACTCATCGAGAACAACCGGAACATCACGGAATGTACCCATCATCGTGCTCATGGCCGCGTCCGTACCTGTATTGAGGTTGAAAATCGGGATGGTCGGACTGATGAAGAGAGAACGGATAGATATCGCGATCTGAGTCTTACCTGAAGACATCGGGCCCATGAAGAAGGGAGCCGTGAAGAGTCGGTCCAGGCAGTGTATGTTACTTCTGAAGGCGCACATCAATGCAAAAACGATAGCCCATTTGCCGTTATCATTAATCTTATAGACCTTATCCATCAAGGATGCCCACTTTTCGAAGCTGACCTGCTTGTCGGCAGGAATATCATCGTATGTCAGCTGAGATATCAGCTCATACTTGTCTGACTGACGCCCGGATCCGGCGTAAATAGTTGAAAACGCAGGAAGATAATAGTTCATGTGATTATGGGTGACAACACCCAGCTCGTTAACCTTCTCAAACACGTATTTCCCATCCTTGTCCTCGTGGGCTATGCCATTGGCAAAGGCGAAAAACTGCTCATCTGTCTTCCGGCTCATTCCCTCCGACTGCTGGTTGCCATATACCTGGATTTCCCGGCACTGAACGAAATGGCGGCTCATATATTCCTTGATACGTCTCCACTGCCATTCTTCTCCGTCCGTGAAGTTCACGCCTTCATAGTTGATAAGAACGCCCTCGATGGTACTCATCTTCTTCAGGGAACTTGACAGCACCTCGATATATAAAGGCTTGTCGAAGTAACGGCGGTTTACCTTCAGTACTCGCTTATTCTGCTCAAAGTCCTCATTGAAAATATGGAGCAGAGGAACCATATAGAAATCTGCAACCTGAGAGAATCCACGCCCGTTCTTATTCTGGAACATATAGCAGACCGGTATTCCCTGTTTATTAAGGCGAGGATAATACTTGCACTCGCGAAACATCTGAGCGTACTCTCCCTCCTTGACATAACTGGGCACCTCGTCGCCGTCAAAGTCATCATCATAGAGGTCGTCCTTCAGGGCATTCGCCTTCATTACATTTTTGCGCTTGTTGACGAACAGCTTCCGGATCTCGTCGAACTGACCCTTGGATAACCCTAATTTACTGCAGTATTGGTTTTTATTGACAGTTATCACGGTTTCCTCCGCATAGCTGGTCAGCTCGATACATCTGGTAATGATCGGGACCTTGTCGCCTAGGAATCCGGACAGCAGCTCTCCATGTATGCGGATGTAGAAATCGATGAAGGATTCTACCTTATCCTCGTGCATGACTCTTATCTGAGATATACCTGCCTTATACATCTCTGCAAGCGTTGCCATATAGGCGCTATCCTTACCTGTAGTGGTATTAATGCTGCATCCCTCTTCAGTAGTGACGAAATAACAGCAGATACGTCTGAGGTTCTCGATATCTGTCGAGGATGGCGTGCCGGCAACATACACGATAGGATTATCTCCGTATGATCCCATGAACGTATCTATCGATGAGGTTACTACGGCAGGCTCGTTGTTTCTCAGATTCTCCTTCAAACTATCAATGCCAAAGATGCCATGCTGCAGGTTTTCCTTCTTGACACTATCCACATTACGGCGGATATCTCTTACCTTATCCTCCAGGATGGTCATTTTCGTATCGAAGTCTCTGGCCATAGTCTTCATGTACTCGAGACGGAGCCCCGCATCCTGTACACATGCTACGAGATTGGAGATTGTATTCATTGCTGCAGCAATGACTGCTTCATCCTTGCAACCACGAGGGACCAGCATTCTTTTCATTGCCTTCGGGAAGGTCTCGACAACTTCAGATAGCTTCTTTTTTGTTTCTTCCTTGCAGAGCTGACCATAGCTGTCTGGGTCGTACCCTTTTGGCAAGCGGATGCACTTGACACTTGCACCAGCCTTCAGCAGCAGCTCGCAGTTCTTGACAGCAGCCTTCATACCTGCATCATCAGCATCATATATCATGACCACAGACTGGGTGAAGCGCATGATAAGCCTTACCTGGTCGTCTGTAAATGCGGTTCCGGAGCCACCGATGACATTTTCTACCCCATATTTATGGAGGGTAATGACATCAAACTGCCCCTCGACAAGATAAGCGAACCCCTCTTTGGCGATTGCTCTCTTAGCCTGGTAGAGTCCGAAAATGTGCTGACCTTTTCTGAAAATAGGAGTCTCCCCAGTGTTGACATACTTGCCGGCATTATCATTCGGAGTGACGATTCTTCCGGAAAACGCAACAACTCTTCCTGATACATCGTAGAACGGAAACATGACGCGATCACGGAAGAAATCATAGCTTCTCCCATCTTGAGACTTTCCTAATACCCCAACGTCTGTGAGAACCTGGAGATTATATCCGTTCTCCGTAAGGTACTTCATAGCAACATTGCCAACAGGTGCGTATCCAACACCATACTCCGCAAGCGTCTTGTCTGTATAGTCATAGCCACGACGCTTGAGGAAGCTTTCTGCCTGGGATAGGTTTCCCTGATAGAATTTGGCAGCTGCAGCAATAGCTATGCGACGAGATTCCAGAAGTTTATATGCAGCGTTCTCTTCGGGAGTTGCCTCCTGTTCGGGGAATTCTACATCTGCAAGCTTGCAGGCCATTCGCAGAGCTTCAGGAAATGTGATCTGATTGTACTTCTTCAGGAAGTCCAGGACATCTCCATGTTCTCCGCAGACGAAGCAATGATAAGTCTGCCTCGTCTTGCTCACCATCATGGAAGGATGGCTATCATTGTGGAACGGGCAAATGCCCTTGTAATTGATGCCAGCCTTCGTGAGAGTGATATATGAACCGATTACGTCAACAATATCCAATTTACTCTTGACGTTCTCGATGAAGTTTGAGTTGATTTTCATATCTTACATATTTATTGTTCGAAAAGATTAAGCTGAAGGGAGTCGAATGCCTCCGAGATCGTAATATTGAAATATTCGGCAACAGCCTTGTATTCCTCCGGCTTGATTGGCTTCCGACCGAAGAACAGATCCCAATATCTCACCTGGTTAATTCCAGTCTCTCGGAAGAAGAACTTGCTCGGATGAAAGTCTTCGAGATGACGGAAACGGTATTCCAGCAGCTTCTTCAGTCGGTTTTCTTTTACTACCTGATGTTTGTCGTCCAATCTATGACGAAGCGCATAGAGACGCACAGCCATGACGGAACGGCCGAGATTGGCAGACAACTCCTCAAGGCTCATCTTACCATAGTTGTCAACCAGGTAAGTCACTTCTTTCTTGTTCCATTTTTTATTGCTCATTTTTGCAGATAGGTTTATTAGCGTATTCAACATATCTTTTCTGCGGCAGGCAGAATCTGCCATTGATACAGGCTCTGCCATCAGCACACTTCATACATTTCAATGGCGGCATCGCTATTTATTTTTGATGTGTTCGTGATAATAAGCAGCGACTTGAGCAAGAGAGCGCATCTGCAGCTTGGCCTTGATATTCTCTCGGTGGCGCTGTACCGTCTTTACAGAGATGTATAGTCTGTCTGCAATCTCTTGTGCTCTGAATCCCTTGGAAATAAGTTCGATGATCTGCAGCTCCCGATCTGTCAGCTTTGAATCCAGCTTCGGCTTGCAGATAGCACCTTCCATTCTGCACTCACCGCGAAGAGGGCATTTAACCTCCTCGAAATGGAAGAATCCGTCTGCATCAATATCTGGAGTATGAGCGTCATACTCGCCAAAGTTGCATCTGCAGAACCTGGAAACAATATTAAACTCGTAAACCTTGCGATTCAATTCGCTTGCAGTATATAGCTCACAGAGAGCTTTGAAGGCCTGAGGATATCTGTTCTTGATAACATCAAGCATCTCCTCTATGATATCTCTACTCTCCGGCGTAAGCTCTTGCACCGGCTTCCCAATCGGCTTGTACATGACATCGCCTTCTGGGGTATTATAAAACTCTATCGACTCCATACTATTGACAATTAGGAAAAAGTTCGCTCTCCTGCATACCAAGATATCCAGAGACAAGACCTCTGCATAGAGCGTTCGGCTCGGACTTGCCCTGTATCCATCTATAGACGGAACTATTAGACACTTTGCATAAGCTAGCAATCTCCTCCACGGCCTTGGTTCGTGGATAGGGAAGACTTTTCATGTACTCACTAAAACCCATTTTATTAAATTTTTGTTTGAAATTAGCTTTATGTGCGATATTTTTTGTATATTTGCACCGTGCGAAACATTCGCACGCTGCAAAGGTATAATATTTCGGTGATATAACCAAACATTTCGCTGATTATTTTGTATTTTTTCAGTGTTTTGAGTGATTTTGTTTGAAATTAGATATAATTATGTGTACAGAAGAAACTACAGTAACAACAGAGACTATCGGTGATCGCATCAATGGCATCATCGAGAGAGAAGGTCACACCATTGCAACTTTTGCTAAGAAGATCGGTGTACCTTGGACGACTATCAAGAATATCGTATCAGGAAGAAACGCTCCTGGTTATGATATCATGTTGAAAATCATTAATGCCGTCGATTGGGTTGATGCTAATTATCTCCTTCTGGGTGAAGAGCTCTCGAAGGGTAATCAAGCCAACCTGCTGAAGATCGTCGAGCGCCAGAACAAGACTATCGAGAGCCAGCAGCAGACCATCGATAGACTTACGAAAAAGATGCTGGAGCAATAGCATTTTAACGAGTTTTTATGCACCGTTTTGCGCAAAAAAGCAGCGCTTTTACCAAACATTTGTTTTATATAATCCACACAAACATTTGATTATCAGCGTTTTGTTTGATGCACAACTCGGTGCATTCTCGGTGTTTAATATGTAATTTTCAGAAAAGCTCTAGTTGATCATCAGGCAGTTACACGGGTGTATTGTAAAATAAAAAACCGAAAGTTTTTTTCTTTCTTAAAGAATTTATTGCTATCTTTGCACCCATAAAAGGAATGAGGGCGCTTGACGCATCCCATGACGCATCTGATAATAACAAAAAAGACGCATCTGATAATAACAAAAAATAAGATAATGAATACAATTAAGAAAATTGTACTTACAGGTGGTCCTTGCGCTGGTAAAACCACTGCGCTGGTAAAAATAATCGACCACTTCTCTGGCCTTGGATACAAGGTGTTTACGATTCCTGAGGTTCCTACCATGTTCACCCAGGCTGGTATGAACTATCTCACCAAAAACGAGAAGTTCTTCTTCGAGGGAGAAAAAGCTACCTTTCTGACTCAGATTGGACTGGAAGACAGTTTCACCAAAATGGCGGAAACCATCGACAAGCCGGTCATCATCGTCTGCGACCGTGGCACGATGGATATCTCCACTTATCTGACAGAAGACTTCTGGAACCGTATCATCTCCGAGCAGGGATACACCAACACCCAGCTGCGTGAACGCTACGATGCCGTACTGCATCTGGTTTCTGCCGCAGATGGCGCTGAACAATTCTACACCACAGCCAACAATGCCCAGCGAGTGGAAAAGGCTGACGAAAAGGGATTGCAGATAGCCAGGGAACTGGACAAGAAAATCGTTTCCGCCTGGAAGGGACACCCACATCTGAGAGTAATCAACAACCACGAGGACTTCAACAACAAGCTGAACCGTGTGCTCAAGGAGATCAGCAATGTGCTGGGAATTCCACAACCTATCGAGGAGGAAAGAAAGTATATCGTGAAACTGACCGGCGAAGTTCCTAATGCCATCGACAGCGATATCGTGCAGACCTATCTTTCGGGAGAACCAGGCAGCGAGATCCGTCTCCGTCGCCGTGGATTCGAAGGTGGCAAGTACGTATATGTTCACACCACCAAGAAGCGCGTAGCCGACAACGAACAGATTGAGACCGAGCGACAGATCAGCGCCAATCTCTACGAGAACATGCTGCAGCAGGCAGACCCTTACCGTGCTACCATCCGCAAGCACCGCAAGAGCTTTATCTGGAAAGGTCAGTACTTCGAGCTGGATTCATTCTCAGAGCCAGCGAAGGACCTGATGATCCTGGAAACCAAAGGCATCGCCAAACGCGAGAGCGTGAAGTTCCCTCCTTTCATTCAGGTGCTCGAAGACATCACCGGCAATACACATTATTATAATTACAACATCGCTCTGAAGCGATAATAAAAAAGAAGCTTATGAAATTTATCGGTATTATTCCAGCAAGATACGCTTCAACGCGTTTCCCTGGCAAGCCTCTTGCCATGCTTGGTGGCAAGCCTGTTATTCAGCATGTATATGAAAAGGTGGCTGCTGTTTTAGAAGAAGCATACGTGGCTACTGACGACGAGCGCATTTTCAATGCCGTGGAAGCTTTTGGCGGTAAGGCGGTAATGACCCGTACTGACCACAAGAGCGGAACCGACCGCATAGAGGAGGCTATCGAGAAGATAGGCGGCGACTGGGATGTCATCGTCAACGTACAGGGCGATGAACCTTTTGTGGCAAAAAGCCAGCTGGAAACCATCTGCCATTGCTTCGATGACCCTACTACCCAGATTGCGACCTTGGGCAAGGCTTTCACTACGATGGAGGCTGTAGAGAATCCAAATAGTCCGAAAATCGCAGTCAGCAACCAGGGATTCGCTCTCTACTTCTCCCGCAGCGTCATCCCATACGTACGAGGTAAGGAACGCGAGGAATGGCTCCAGCATTTCCCTTACCTCAAGCACCTGGGCATCTACGCCTATCGCAAGGAAGTGCTCAGAGAGGTAACCCAGCTACCACAAAGTTCTCTCGAAATTGCAGAAAGTCTGGAACAGCTGCGCTGGTTGCAGAACGGATACAAGATCAAGGTGGGAACCACAGACGTTGAGACCGTGGGAATCGATACCCCGGAAGATCTCCAGCGCGCCGAGGAGTTCCTGAAAGAAGGACATTAAAAGCCAGAAAGTCGAGGCTGGAATATGAACAAGATAGAAACGATAGTCAGAAACTATATCGTGCGCCACGGAATGTGGAAGCACGACGGTTCTTATATTGTTGCCCTCTCGGGAGGAGCAGACAGTGTGGCTCTGCTCCTGATTCTCAAGAACCTGGGGATGCCCATCCATGCAGCCCACTGCAACTTCCACCTGCGTGGCGAAGAAAGCGAGCGCGACGAACAGTTCTGCGTAGATCTCTGCGAGCGTGAAGGCATCTGCCTGCATCGCATCCACTTCGATACCCTCACCTATGCCGAAAAGCACAAGGTGAGTATCGAGATGGCTGCCAGGGATCTGCGCTACCGCTATTTCGCTCAACTCGCCCGAGACATCGAAGCCGACGGCATCTGCGTGGCACATCACAGAGACGACAACGTGGAAACGCTCCTGCTCAATCTGCTGAGAGGTTCGGGGGTAGATGGACTCGCAGCCATTGCTCCCAAAAACGGAAACATCCTGCGCCCCCTACTCTGCATCAGCCGCCAGGACATCCTGGACTATCTCGCAGAAAAGGGACAAGACTACGTCACCGACTCCACCAACCTGGAAGATGATGCCCTGCGCAACAAAATCCGCCATCACGTGATTCCGCTGTTGGAAACCCTGAACCCTGCTGCCAGGGAGAACATCGCCCAATCGGCTAGATACCTCAGACAGGCTAAGATGATGCTCGCTGACGCAGTGGACGTACCATTGCAACCTGATGATTCCGGCACATCGCAGCCCGATGATTCCAGCAATACCATAACCATCGGCAAGCAGCTTGTGATGCAGGCGGCAAGTCCGGAGTTCATGCTCCATCAGCTCATCGGCTGCTATGGTTTTCATGGTGATACCATCGACGGCATCATAGAAAGTATGAACAGCCAGGACGGTGGAATAGGCAAGATTTGGAAAAGCAACGAATACATGCTGTGCATCGACCGCGAAAAGCTGCTTATCACACCTCAGAAAGAAATGGATAACCTGCAGAAAGAAAGAGCTTTCCGCCTTCCGGAAGAAGGAAATTACAGTCTTGCCGGAAACAAGAGAATCAGGATCCGCCGCTACCCTCGCACTGCCGACTTTACGCCAAGCAAGGAAAGCCATCGCATCACCCTGGATGCCAATCAGGTAAGTTTCCCACTCACCTATCGACTCACCCAGCAAGGCGACAAATTCAAACCTTTCGGCATGAAGGGAACGAAGCTGGTAAGCGACTATCTGACAGACCGCAAGCGAAACTACATGGAGAAAATGAGCCAACATGTACTGACCGACAAGACAGACGAAATCATCTGGCTCATCGGAGAAAGAACAGCAGACCTCTGCAGAATCACCCCCAACACCCAATCCATCCTTGAGATAGAACTGGAGGTAAATCCAGAAGTCTGATAAAACAATAGATAAAATAAGAACTATAGAATAGATAAGGGAGAGAAAAGAAATATAGGAGGAATTGAAACAATGACAAACAACAGAAAGAAAGGCATCAGAATAGCTGGTGCCCTATTTATCATTTTACTTTGCGCCCTGGGATATTGGACCTACCGCTGTCTGAATCCCACAAGAGAACAGGTGCAGGCAGCCAAAGCCAGAATAGAAGCCTACAGCTGCTACGAAATAAGAAGAAACGGCAAAACCATGCTGCGATTCGACGAAGATACCACCACACTGGCAGCAATCTTCATGAACCGCTGGGCACTCGTTCCTTCATGCCAGGGACGACTCGCAGCATCCAACAATACCGACATCACCCGAAACCGCTATCAGGGACTCGATGCAGACAGTGTGCTGGTAGAGAAAGCGGATTCACTCGACAGTCTCTACAAGGATTCGAAATGGAAAGAAAGCGAACTGGCATACTATATCCACTCCCACAGCGTAATGGATCTGGGATACAACCGAATCTGTGCCTTCGAAAACCGCGAGAAGGTGTTGAGAGATTCTGCCAAGAAGATGCTCGACTCGCTGCATCATATACAGGGAAAAACGCCTTCAGACAAGACAGACCAGAAAGACGGCAAACTGGTATTGGTACACCTTATTAAATATAAGGCATTCTACACCGACGAAAACGGCAAAACCCGAAGCGAAGACTGCAAGCTCATCCAGACAAATGCAGACGAAAGAAAAGACAGACAGTACTGCCACCTCTTTCAGCTGGCATCAGAAACAACCCCTGACGGTATTTACGGCATTGCACCCCGCACAGCCATCGGAATCGTAAACCTGCAGGGAGCCACCCACCGAGACACCATCAACTATGAACAGCGCCATGACTCACTGGGTTATTTCTCAGGCAGCTACGACAGTCTCTACCAGGCAGAAGGCTACGGCACCTGGATGGGGCACGACGGTTCCTACTACGAAGGAGAATGGAAGAATGGAGAAAGAAACGGATGGGGATTCAGCATCGCACCCAAGAAGCCTCTGAGAGTGGGCGAATGGAAGAAAGACAGATACAAGGGAGAGCGACTAATATATAACTCGCAGCGCATCTACGGCATCGACATCTCGAAATATCAGCACATCAAAGGCAGAAAGCGATATCAGATAAACTGGAAGAAACTACGCATCACACACCTGGGGAACATCAGCAGAAAAACCGTGGCAGGCAACGTAAACTACCCAATCCGCTTCATCTACATCAAGAGCACAGAGGGTAAATCAATGGTGAATCCTTACTATAAGAAAGACTATAGCGCAGCTCGCGCACATGGCTATAAAGTAGGCACTTACCACTTCTTCAGCACCAGAACACCAGCCGTTGCTCAGGCAAATCATTTCCTCAGACACAGCTGCATCAGGAGAGGAGATTTTCCGCCGGTTCTCGACCTGGAGCCATCGCATAGCCAGATCAGCAAGATGGGAGGTCCGGGCGTTCTCTTCGCAAGAGTAAGAACCTGGTTAAGACTGGTGGAAAGAGCCACGGGCGTAAAACCTATCCTCTACATCAGTCAGGTTTTCGTAAACCGGTATCTGCCTGCAGCCCCTGACCTGAAACGTGACTATAAAATATGGATTGCCCGCTATGGCGAATACAAGCCAGACATCCACCTGGTATATTGGCAGCTATGCCCGGATGGCCGTGTGGCAGGCATCCACGGAGCCGTAGATATCAATGTTTTCAATGGCTATCAAGATGCATTCACAAAATTCTCTCAAAATGAAGTAGTTAGATAAAATTTCGAAAAAACAAGTATTTTTAGTTAAATTATGTTGTAGGAAAGTACAACCTATTACATTTTTTACTAACTTTGTGGAGTTTAGTAACAAAATTTGGGGGTAGGATCATCATGAGACAACTTAAGATACAAAAGAGCATAACCAATCGAAATAGTGAAGCACTAGATAAATATCTGGTAGAGATCGGCAGAGCGCCAATGATCTCTATAGAGGAAGAGATAGAGCTGGCACAGCAGATAAGAAAGGGAGGTAGAGTTGGTGAAAGAGCCAAGAACAAATTGGTAGAAGCCAACTTGAGATTCGTGGTGTCTGTGGCAAAACAGTATCAGCATCAGGGACTCACACTCACCGATCTTATTGACGAAGGCAATATCGGACTCATCAAGGCCGCAGAGCGCTTCGACGAGACCCGCGGCTTCAAATTCATCTCCTATGCTGTATGGTGGATTCGCCAAAGCATCCTCCAGGCAATAGCAGAACAGAGCCGCATCGTGAGACTGCCTTTGAACCAGGTGGGTTCGCTCAACAAGGTAAACCAGGAAATCAACCGATTTGAGCAGGAAAACCAGCGCCGCCCTAGCGTAGAGGAACTGTCTGCCCGCACCGGTGTAGATGAAGATAAAATCTCTCAGAGTATGATGGCTAGCGGTCATCATGTAAGCATCGATGCACCATTCGGCGAAGACGATGACAACTCGATGGCAGATGTGATGTCGAGCGGAGACGACAGCCGCACTGACAAGCACGTGGATCATGAGAGTATGGCTCAGGAGCTGAAACAGGTTCTCAACAAATGTCTGAAGGAAAGAGAGCGCAAGATCGTATGCGCCTGCTTCGGTATCGACGAGACCGAGAAGGGTCTGGAAGAAATAGGAGACAAGATGGGATTGACACGCGAAAGAGTTCGACAGATCAGAGAGAAGAGCATCACCAAGCTCAGAGAATCCGGCAAGATCGGTATTCTGATGAAATATCTGGGATAAAGGTAATGCTGAGGATGACTTCTTCCAGGCATTGGAAGACAGAGATACAGCCATTATGCAAATGGATGTCTTGAAATAACAGATAAACAGAAATCCCCCATCCTACTTTCTCAAGCGGGATGGGGAGTTTGCTTATGTGATAAGTAAACCTAAAAAACAAAAGCAAACATCAACTCTTCAGGAGTTGGTATTTATATTTATAGATATATGATATCTTTGGATTTTCGGATTAAAAGCCCTGCCGGCTTTCACAAGCTGGCAGGGATCATTATAAGTAAAAGATGTAATAGATGTACCACTGTACAACCTACTTATTAAAACTATAAAATTAATCTTGCAGATTCTACACACATTAATCTGCTT